>ERZ808267.97-NODE-97-length-41043-cov-3.599590_pt1 | contig 41043 bp, 26 predicted proteins | sample MGYA00521241_ERZ808267 | MGnify/ENA primary metagenome ERZ808267 (study PRJEB31516, sample SAMN03275592) | gut metagenome | biome: mammalia-associated habitat; material: feces | host: Papio cynocephalus | place: Kenya | collected 2012-07-19 ...
AATAAATGGAAGTATTTTTGATCAAAGCGTTGCAGTTGATGCTGTCGCTTTCCATCTTGGTGCTGCTCCATGAGGGCGGACACTTCTTCTTCTCCAAACTCTTTGGCGTTAGGGTGGAGAAGTTCTATTTGTTCTTCGACCCATGGTTCCATCTCTTTGAGTTCAAGCCAAAGAACTCAGACACCACTTATGGTTTGGGATGGTTGCCACTCGGAGGATATTGTAAAATATCGGGTATGATAGACGAGAGTTTCGATACCGAGCAAATGAAACAACCCGAGCAACCCTATGAATTCCGCAGCAAGCCGGCATGGCAGCGACTGCTGATTATGATAGGTGGTGTGTTGGTCAACTTTGTCTTGGCTCTCTTCATCTATTCCATGATCTTGTTCCATTGGGGCGATGACTATGTGTCAACCAAGAACATGACTTATGGAATGAAGTTCAACAGTGAGGCTAAGGCCCTGGGATTCCACGATAACGATATTTTGGTGGGCAGCGATCAGGGTGAGTTTAAAACCTATGATGGTGACCTCTTCCGTGAACTTTCTACCGCTCATCGTGTAGACATCATTCGTGGTGGCAAGAAGATGAGTCTCAATTTGCCTGGCGATCTCAACATGCTCGACATGATCAAGGAGAGTCCTCGCTTTGTGGAACTCTATCAGCCTTTGCAGATTGATAGCGTGATGAAGGATTCGCCTGCCAGCAAGGTCGGCTTGTGCAAGGGTGACAAAATCTTGGCGTTGAATGGTAAGAAACTCGCCTCGTTCAATGATTTCCAACTGGAGTTGGGACGAGTTGACGATTTGCTTTCTACGATTACTACCCACAAGGATAGTGTTCGTGCATTGACCGCCAATATCGAGTTCCTGAATGCCAAGGGTGATACTGTGAAGAGTAATGTGCTGTTGCAGTCGACCGAAGATGGTGTGAAATTTGGCTTCTACAACCATCCAGCCATGCTTGATTACAAGGTTACCCATATCAGCTATGGCTTCTTTGAGAGCTTCCCAGCAGGTGTTAAGTATGGTTGGAACGTGCTGTCGGGTTATGTGGGCGACATGAAGTATGTGTTCTCCAAGGAGGGCGCCAAGAGCCTTGGTGGTTTCGGAGCCTTGGGTAGCCTGTTCCCATCCATGTGGGATTGGCATGCGTTCTGGATGATGACCGCTTTCTTGAGCATTATCTTGGCGTTCATGAACATTCTGCCTATCCCGGCGTTGGATGGTGGCCACGTGTTCTTCCTGCTCTACGAGATTATCACAGGTCGCAAGCCTGGTGACAAGTTTATGGAGCGTGCCGAGTATGTAGGCTTCGGTATCCTGCTCTTGTTGTTGGTGGTAGCCAACTTGAACGACGTATTGAGATTCTTCGGCATCATGTAATGGATGCCGAAGTTTATACACAAAAAGAGCTGAATGCAAAACTTGCATTCAGCTCTTTTTGTTTTCTTATCTATTGTGATAATGCTTTTGATTAAGAGTAGCGGATAATCTGACCAGGGGTCAGCTTCTTGTCCTTCTTGTAACCATTCAAGCGGCAAATCTGCTCTACGCTTACACCACGCTTCTCGGCGATGCTCATGAGCGTCTCGCCAGACTTAACCTTGTGGTAGAGCTTTTCGCCTGTAGGACTGGCGGTGTATCTGCCAACCTCGCCACCATTGACCTGCTCTCTAGTGTAACCACCATTGCCTATCTTGCCACGAGCGGCATTGGCCTCGGCATACTCACTCTCGTAAGTGTCGCGATTGAAATAGTAGAAATCGCCAGTTACATCCTGGTTGCGGAAATCGAAGAACAATGCTGGGTTCAGTGCCACACCACAGAGACGAGTCTCGAAATGGAGGTGTGAACCAGTGCTTCGACCCGTGTTGCCACCGAGACCGATAACATCTCCGGCTTTTACTTCCTGATTCTCTGAAACGAGCTGGGCGGAGAGGTGACCATAGATGGTTTCCAATCCATTGTTGTGACGAATTACCACGAACTTACCATAACCACCAGCATCATATCTTACGATGCGAACTTTGCCAGAAAAGGCTGCGTGGATTGAGTCGCCAATATAAACCTTGATGTCCATACCTTTATGTTGGCGGCCAAAGCTAGCACGATAACCGAAGTTACTTGTGACAACGCGACTAGGAGTTGGCATGCAGAAATGACGGAGGTCGATACGCAAGTGCTCAGGCAATGTGGTTGCTCGATGAGCATACTTGTTGGAGAAATCTTCGTACAATTCAGCCGAAGGATTCTCTCGATCTTCAATCAATCGATAATGCGAGACAGCGAGTGTGTCAAGCGATTTCATTCTGTGGTCTACTGGTGCTTGTCTCGCCAACAAGTCTTGTCCACAAACGGGGACTGCTGTTAACGCCAACAATGCGACGACCGAAATTTTCTTTATTTTACTTTTAAAACTCATACTTCTTTTTAATTTTCTTTTTTAGGTCCGTGTCAATAAGAGCAGAATAATAATTGAAATTCCGCAAAAACCGCTAAGACAAATGCCTTAAATAGCGGTTTTGTTATATAGACGTTGCAAATATAACAAAAATAATTCAAATATACAAGCTTGTTAACGCAAACTGCTTGATATTTAACGTGATGCTCCCGAATTTAACGTTTGTTACAAAAATGACACGTTTTTGAATAAGAATTTACTTGCACGAGCTTTTAATTGTCGTTTTGCAACTTTCTTAGTATGGCGACTGCTGGAGAATGTCCCATAAAGATATACTTCTTGACCTCTGGACTTGTAAATCTCAAGCAGTTTTGATAAGCTTTGTAAAGTTCGGAGAGATTGATGGTGAATTCCTTGCCCGAACTATCTCTTGTGCCGATTATCATGCGAGAGGTCAGGTGAAGATTGACATATTTGATGCCAGTGGCGGTCTCTATTTCCTTGATGTTTGCTAGGCGAGACACCATCTCTTCCATCGTCAAGTCTGGGCGAGGTTCGTGTACGGCTGGCTTGCAGCGGCGGTCGGGTTTGCCCTTTTTGGTGAGTACAATCTCTTGTGTATTTGTGTCAAGACACCCTTGCTCTTCTAGGGTGAAGAGGTTGCCTTCTTCAGTATTTGAGTTATTCATAACTATTGCGTTTTTATTGCTAACTGATTGCTGCCCAGTTGATGTTGGTTTTCTTCAGTTCGTTGAGCCTATTCCAAAGGATGGCGTTCTGGGGTGCATTGCATTGAGGGTCTGTGTCGATGATGGCTTGTGCCTCTGTGCGTGCCAGCTGCACCAGTTGTCCGTCCTTGGCAATATTGGCTATTTTCAGGTCGAAAGCCATTCCGCTTTGCTGTGTTCCCTCCAAGTCGCCAGGCCCTCGAAGCTTGAGGTCGGCTTCGGCGATGCGGAATCCATCGTTCGTATCGCACATGATGTCAATGCGTTTGCGGGTTTCTTCCGACAGCTTGTAGTTGGTCACGAGAATACAGTAGCTCTGGTCGCAACCTCGCCCTACACGTCCGCGTAGCTGGTGTAGCTGCGAAAGTCCGAATCGCTGTGCGTCGAGGATTACCATCACCGATGCGTTGGGCACATTCACACCAACCTCTATCACGGTGGTTGCCACGAGTATCTGGGTCTCGCCCTTTACAAAGTGGTCCATTTCCTCTTCTTTCTCAGCCGATTTCATTTGTCCGTGTATCTTGCTGAGACGAAACTCTGGAAAGATTTGCTTCAGTGCCTCGTAGCCTTCCTCCAGGTTCTTGAGGTCGCTTTTCTCGCTTTCCTTGATGAGGGGGAACACGATGTATACTTGTCTGCCGAGCTTAATCTGGTTGCGGATGCTCTGGTAGAGGCTCGTCATCTGGTTGTCGAACTTATGGATGGTTTGTATGGGCTTTCTGCCTGGGGGCAGTTCGTCTATCACGCTCACGTCGAGGTCGCCGTAGATGGTCATCGCCAAGGTACGTGGGATAGGGGTGGCTGTCATCACCAGCACATGGGGAGGATTGGCACTCTTGTTCCATAGTTTGGCACGTTGGGCCACGCCAAAGCGATGTTGCTCGTCGATGACGGCGATGCCAAGGCGTGAGAATACCACTGGGTCTTCGAGCACGGCATGGGTGCCCACCAATATCTGGATGTCGCCGGTGGCGAGGGCGTCGAGGATGGCTTGTCGCTTCTTGCCTTTCACGATGCCTGTGAGGAGTTCCACTCGTATGTCCATGCCTTGCAGGAAATCGCGGATGGTCTGCAGGTGTTGTTCGGCAAGGATTTCGGTAGGTGCCATCAAGCAGGCTTGATAACCGTTGTCGAGGGCGATGAGCATGGTCATCAGGGCGACGAGCGTCTTGCCCGATCCCACATCGCCTTGCAGCAGACGATTCATCTGCCTGCCGCTGCACATGTCGGCCCTTATCTCGTGCATCACTCGCTTCTGTGCTCCCGTCAGTTCAAATGGCAGATTGTGGGCATAGAAATGATTGAACACATCGCCTATGCGGTTGAATATATAGCCACGGTATTTGCGGCGCTGGTCGCTCGCGTACCTTAATATATTAAGTTGCACATAGAAGAGCTCTTCCAATTTGAGTCTCACTTGTGCCTTCTGCATCTCCTGATGGTTGTGGGGATAGTGAATCCAACGGAAGGCCTCGTCACGAGAGATGAGATGCAGGCGCCCGATGATGAAATCGGGCAGGGTCTCGGGCAGGGGAGGGAGAAGGCCCACCAAGGTCTTGGTGAGTTTCTCGATGGTGCGCGAGGTCAAGCCATATTTCTTCATCTTCTCGGTGATGCTATAGTAGGGTTGCATGCCCATCTCGGAGAGCTGCAGGTTACTGGCGTCGTCGATGTCGGGATGGGCAAACTGGTAGCGGCCGCCGAAGACGGTAGGTTTGCCGAAGACGATATATTCCGTTCCCACCTTATAAGTTTTCATGATGTATTGCCCACTGCGATACCAAACCAAATCGACCACACCGAAGCCATCTGAGAAATGAGCCACCAAGAGTTTGTTGCGCTTGCCTGTGTCTATTTCCTCGTAGCTCAGTATCTTTCCCTTGATTTGCACGAATGGCATGTCGGCGGTGAGCTCGCTGATGTGGAACACCTTGGAACGGTCAACATACTTGTATGGATAGTATTCCAGCAAGTCACCATAAGAGTTGATGCCGAGCTCTTTGCTCAGTATCTCTTTCTTCTTGGGACCTACGCCGGGTAGGTACATGATGTCTTGGTCTAGAATATTGTTCACGTCTTGAGTTGTTGTATGTTGAATGCTGATTTATTCTGATAATAATGCCTCTGCCACCTTGATGTCGAATGGGGTGGTAATCTTGATGTTCTCACGATTGCCATCCACCATTGCCACTTGGCAACCCAGGCTTTCCACTACCGATGCGTCGTCGGTGAATTGTTCCTTGTATTCCTGGTTGAAGGCTTGCTTCGCCAGTCCGATGTCGAAGGCTTGTGGCGTCTGCACCACACGATAGTCGCTGCGCATCACGTTCTTGCCGCCTCCGTGCTGGTCGATGTAGCGCAGGGTGTCGGTCACGGCATATACCGGGATGGCTGCGTATTCCTCGCGAGCCGTCTCATAGCATTCCTCGATGACGTCGGTAGATACGAATGGGCGCACGCCGTCGTGGATGCCAACCACGCCGTCCTCGTCGTCGGGGATGAGGGCGAGGCCATTCTTGGAGGATTGGAATCGGGTGTCGCCCCCGTTGGCTATCTGGTGCTTGATGTCGAAATGATGCTCCTCGCATAGCTTGTGCCAGTATTCCTGCTGGCTCTCTGGCAATACGAGGATGATGTTCAACTCTGGGTCGTACTCGTGAAAGCGCTCGATGGTGCGCATGAGGATAGGTTTGCCAGCCACGGGCAGGAATTGCTTGGGAATCTCGCTGCCCATGCGGAGACCCTTGCCTCCGGCTACTATGATTACGTAATCCATAATTTTGAGTGAAGAGTTAAAAGTGAAGAACGAAGAATCTTTTAGTGCTTGCTCTCCATCAGGTGAGCGTACTGCATACCCTTCTGGAGCTGGGCAACCTTCTCATCGCCAACAAAGTAGCTCAATATCTTATAGGCGTATGGGAGGGTGGCGGCTGGGCCTTCGCCAGTGATTACATTGCCGTCTTCCTGGAAGAGTTCGCCTGTATATTCTGTGTTGGCACCGAAATAACGCTCGAAGCCAGGAGAGCAGGTCGCCTTCTTGCCATCGAGGATGCCTGTGCTAGCCAATACCATAGGGGCTGCGCAGATGGCACCCACTCGCTTGCCCGCCTTGTGCTGTGCGATGACGGCTTGGCGTACGCCCTCGTGCTCGTTCAGGTTGGTGCTGCCAGGCATGCCGCCAGGAAGAAGGAGCATGTCGGCATCGTTGAAGTCTTTCACATCTTCTATCTTGAGGTCGGCCTTGACGGTGATGCCATGTGATGTTTCCACAAACTCGCTGCCCGTTACGCTGACCGTTTTTACGTCTACACCACCTCTACGGAGGATGTCCACTGGAGCCAAACCTTCGATTTCCTCGAAGCCATTGGCAAGAAATTCATATACTTTCGCCATAATTTTATCTATTTTTTGTCGTATTATTCGATTAATATTATTACCTTTGCAAAAATAACAATAATATTTGAAACTACAAAATAAATGGCACAACAACATTTGAAATTCGCAATATTTGGCAATGAATACCAAGCCAAGAAGTCGGCTAGCATCGAAAAAATCCTCGATTACCTCGACAAGAAGGGTGCTGAGGTGTATTTCGAGAATGCCTATTATGAGTTCTTGACCCGCGACCAACATCTGCATGTGAATGCTGCGGGGGTGTTCGAGGACTACAACTTCGACGTGGATTATGTCGTCTCGATGGGTGGCGATGGCACTTTCCTCAAGGCGGCGAGTCGGGTGGGTGCCAAGGAAACGCCTATCATCGGTGTGAACATGGGGCGCTTGGGCTTTCTTGCCGATGTGTTGCCGAGCGAGATAGATACGGCATTGGATAGTCTTTATGCCGGCGACTGCGTGATAGAAGACCATGCCGTGATAGAGGTGAAGGCCGAGGGCGGCATCCTTGCTGGCAATCCCTTCGCCCTCAACGATATCGCCGTGCTGAAGCGTGACGATGCTTCGATGATTTCTATCCGCACGCAGGTGGATGGTGAATTTCTCGTCACCTATCAGGCGGATGGTCTCATCGTCACAACGCCTACGGGTTCCACGGCCTACAATCTATCCAATGGTGGACCTATCATCATTCCGCAGAGCGGTAGTTTGTGTCTGACGCCTGTCGCTCCCCACAGTTTGAACATCCGTCCTATCGTTATCAACGATACCGCCGAGATTACTCTCGACATCGAGAGTCGCAGTCACAATTATCTGGTGGCAATCGATGGTCGCAGCGAGCGCATGACCGAGGAAACTCGCCTCGTCATCCGGAAGGCTCCACATACCATCAAGATAGTGAAGCAGCGCAACCAACGATATTTCTCTACTTTGAGAGAGAAGTTGATGTGGGGTGCTGACCAAAGAGAAAGATAAAGCTGATTAAAGAAAAAAATAAAGCTGCCCGAAGGGGCCGAAAACAAGAAAAGCCGCCCCACTGGGCGGCTTTTCTCATTTAACGTACGTTTCTGTTACATCCTTTACTTTATACTTTTCTCCATCTTTTTCGCTCGAAATCTCAAGGTAAGTGGTCTTGGTGATGGCTTTCACATCCACTGTCTGAGGCTTGTCTTTACCATTGCTGAATACGAAATTCACGAGGTCGGTTCCTTTGTCTATGCTATATTCTCTATAATACCATGTTTTTCCTCCGATTTCCTTGGTGGCGGTCATCTTGTCGCCAGGCCAAGCTGCTGATGCGTTTTTGCTATTATCGCTCCATGTGTAGAAATAGAATGGGTTCCAGTTCACTGCATCGGCATTCACATATACAGTAAACTTGTATGCCTTGAATTTCTCGATGGTGTAATTGTGGGTGGCGATGTTCTTTACCTCGCCGTTCACGAGCATTCCTACTTTCAAGGTGCAAGTGCCGTTGATGTCGATTTGCTTGCCACTCTCCACGCTTGGGCTATCTTTTGTAGGATTGCTACCGTCGAGGGTATAAACCAGTTTGGCTCCCTTGGTGGCACTTACGGCTGTAAGGGTAGTTTTGAAACCTTCCTCGTATGTGCCTGATGGCATGCTGGTCCAGGTGGTCTCAGCGTCGTTGGAGAGGAAGTAGGCGTAGTGATAGCCAGAGAGAATCTTGGTAAATCCTGTCTCGCCCTCATACTTGGCTGCGTCGTTTCCTACAGCCACGAGAAGCTTGTGCTTAGAGCCAGTCGTCTCGTTGACAAACAGGGTCTTGCTGCTCTTCTTGTTGATATAGTTGCTCATATTGGTGATGCCGGCGAACTTACGGGCATCAATCATCTCCTTCAGCTCAGGCTTGTATGCCAACCAGTGAGGCTGGAAGATGCAAGGCGTACCTGGCATGGCGAGCATGTAGGCGTTGGCGGCGATGGTATCTTTGCGGAGAGGGTCTTGTGGCTCTTTTTCAGAACGATACTGCATATCGTGATTCTCTACGAAGGTCACGGCATAGCGGCGCAGGGATGCATCGTGCATCAAGTTGTAAGTGCTGTTGAGCCTAGACCAATCGGATGTTGAGGCAACCTTTCCGTCGCCAGCACCGTTGATGGCATCGCGCACATTATAGCGGAACTGGAAGTCGAAGGCTGCGCTCTTCTTGTTGGTAGAGTTGAGCCAACTGATGATTTTCTCATTACCGTCCCAATATTCGCCTACAGAATATTCGATGCCCACGGCATCATTATATTCGGCAACATGAGAGCCACTGTAGCCTTTTACCATATCATAGCGGAAGCCTACGTATCCTAAGTCATTTTTCAGGAAATTAGCGTATGCCTTCATGATTTTCTGTACGTTCTCGCTTTTGTGGTCGAGGTCGCGCATACCTTTCCAACCTTCACCCTCATCATTGTTGCTGCTGAGGCTCACTCCTTCGCTCTTTGCTTCTGTGGCAGTTTGACCTTCGTCATCATCTTTTACGATGTCGGTGCTTTGCAACTGATAAGTTACGCCCTTGTAAGTCTCGGCAGGGAATTTAAACCATCCGTCTGTATTATGATGGTTGATGACCACGTCGGCGATGGTTCCGATGCCATTGTCCTTGAATGTCTTGATCATGGAGCGGAGTTCTTTCTCAGAGCCGAAACTGGAGTTTTGGTTGAAATAATAATAAGGTGTATAGCCCATCACCTGGGTACTTTCCTGGCACTTGCCGCTCTGAGGCACCCATACTAAGTCGATGTAACCCTTCAAGTCATCGGCTTGTTTCTCCAGAATTTTCCACTGCGAGGCATCGTAGGAATCCCATGAGAATCCCTGCAACATCACGCCGCTATAGTCGGCTGGCCAACCTTGGGATGAGAGCCCTGGTGTAGGCTCCGGGTTGGGAGTCGGCGTAGGAGTAGGTGTTGGCTCTGGCTCTGGAATAGGGTCAGAACTACTATCGGAGCATGCTCCAAGTGTAAGCGCCATGGCGGCGACGAGCATCAGATAAATCTTTTTCATATTAGGTTGAATTTTATTTGCTTCGTTTTAAATTGTTATTTGTTTACGTTGGCAAAGATACGATTTATTCCAATAGGTTTGTGTGATAGAGAGTGCAAAATGGTATATATTCTTGTGCAATCGTTTGCACCTCTTTCAAATTTCATGTGAGCCTCACTTTCTGTTCGTCCGAACGTCAGTTGTTGTTCATCAAGACTATTCCGAAGATGCGTCCCGACGTATCTAGCACTGCGTCGGGATGTATCTGATACTGCGTCGGGACGTATCTGATACTACGTCGGGACGTATTTTCCCCTTACGACTGAACGAAAAAAACGCCATTTTGCTCAGTCCTCAGCGTCTTTTTGTACACAAATAGGGTAAAATATGGCAGATTTATGGCAAAAACATGGCAATTTATGGCAATTCTCCCTACTTTTTAGAGAATTGCCATGCGTGTAAGTGTCATTCACATAAGTAGTTATGTTTGTTCTATGGCAATATGGCAATTCTCCTCATGTTTTCAATTCATATAGTATATGGTTACAATGGCGCAGAATATTTTTGCGACCGTGAGAAAGAGACGGAGAACCAGCAACTACTCTTGGTGGATAAACAGCTCGTGGGCAAGCCCCCGCAAGGCTATCTGGTAAATGACCGCTTCTTTGCGAAGTGGCCGATAAGCAAATATTTGTAATTTGCGAAACCGCTGGTTTCGCAATTGTAAGAAAATAGGCGACTCTCGGATGAGGAGAGCCGCCTATTGGTGTTATAGCTTTTGGATTTGCTTGATATCTTCTATGCTCAATCCTGTGGCTTGAGAAATGATATCTAATGGAATACTTTGCTTTAAGAGTTTGCGAGCTATATCTTTTTTCTCTTCAGCTCTTCCTTCAGCTCTTCCTTCGGCTCTTCCTTCAGCTCTTCCTTCAGCTCTTCCTTCAGCTCTTCCTTCAGCCAAGCCTTCTAACTTGGCATTGCCTAGCACGTCATTTTGTATCATGATGGCATTGAGATGTTCGTCGTAAGCATGGCGCTCTGCATCAGACATCTCATAATATTTTAGTTTCTCACGAGCCTCTTGTAACCCTGGAGCCTTGGTGTCAGGGTCGATGACTCCATTCTTGAGATAATTCACCCATTCTTCCAATGGAGATTTTGCCACCTTGTTGAATTCGTTGACGCGTACAAGTATATAGGTAGGGAAAATCTCCGAAGGTGATTTCCTCACGATGTTGTTTTTTTCCTTCGTGCTGATAACTAGCTGGTCCTTCGTGTGTAATCCCACGAAGTTATTTTGTCCAATATAGATATAGTCAGAACCTTTGCCCAAGTCGAAGTAGAGGATGCTGATGGAATATACTTTTTTCACCTCCTTGTAGCTGTTCCCCAGGTTGATATGCTCGGTGATAGCCTTGGCAACACCATAGAGTACACGTTCCAGGTAATAAAGCTCGCTGGTGTTTTGTATTTCCACGATGATGATTTCTCCCTTGCTGTTCTTTGCCTTGATGTCCACACGGTTGAATTTGTCATCTTCTTTCTGTTGGTTGCCTTCACTTTCGAGGATATCAATGATTTTCACTTTTTCGTTCAAGAACACAGTGAGGAAGCCTTCCAATACACCAAAGTTGGCCTTTTGGCGGAGCAATCTTTTGATAGCCCAGTCAAATCTAATATATCTGTCTCTTAATTCTGCCATAGTTGTAACCTCCTATCTTTATCGTTGTACATTATGTTGGTTGCAAAGATACGACTTTTCTTTGTAACCTCCAAGAGATTAATGGAAAATATTGGGGAGATGAGAAAAGAAAATAGGCGGCTCTCGGATGAGGAGAGTCGCCTATTGAAATTATATTGTTTTGATGATGAAGCTAGGATTACTTAACTTCTACAAAGGCATAAGCACATGTGATGTCGTTGAAGAAGACGTTGTATTTACCTGCTGGGATATTGATGTTGTTGTTCGAACCATTGACAAGTGTGCCCTTGCTTTCGAAATCACCATCGCCATATCCCCAGTTTCCGTCGCCCCATTTGTGGTCAGCACGGAACTTAATGTTGCCAGCAGGGATTTCAACATTCGCTTTGTACCAGTTATGAGGAGCAACCTGCTCAAGGTCGATGTCATGATCCCAATCGTTATTTACTCCGATGAGGCCAACTTTTTCGAACTCCTTAGGATTTTGGTTCTCAAGCTTCGTCCACTTGTAGGTCATGGTAGAGAAATCTGCGGTGAATGTGTAGTAGGCATCTTTCTCTGGACAAACAATAGCACCTGCATTGTTTACAGCCTTTAAGCTACCTGTTAGTGCATCATCGTCAGCCAATTTGGCACTACCATAGGCATTGTTCCAGTCTCCAAAGTCGCTACCGAGCCAAATCTTAAGATTATGGCCACCTGTCCACTTGGTGGTGTAATTCTGTATCATTGGCGTTTCTGCTGTCATGAGGCAAACCATCTTGTCGAGGTCTTTTTTCCATCCTTGTAAGTCGCCAACGAGGTAGTATTCAGGTGAAATCTCCTTGATGGTATAAGTATAGTCCATCATATTTATGGTCATCTGATACATACCAGCCTTGGCAATTTTGCCTGCGCCAGCCTTCTCGTTTTTAGAAGTTGTGGTCAATAGGGTTCCACTCATGGCATCATCTCCATCAGTCTCAACACCTACCACACCCTTAGGGTCATTCTCTACAGCCCAAATGTTGCCCGCATCAACGTTGCCCTGTGGGATAATCTTCCAACACTGATTGTCAGCTGTTGTTGTAAACATAAGGGTGAAGACTGGGTCTTCATATACATCGGCATCAGTATGAGTAAATTTAAAGTTGTTGTTCAATTGCCAACCCGTCATATCGCCTACAATATAATAAGCCTTGTCTATGAACGGAGCCTTAGGTGTTGCAATAACATTGATTTTGCCAGCGTCAATGAGTACTGCTTGTCCATCCTTCACAGCATCAACATATACATGTGCATCAAATGTGCGAGCTGTAGGACGCTTGCCGTATGAACTGACAACAAGGTCGGAAAGTTCGGAGGAAGCAGCTTTTCCTTCAAGGTTAGCGTTTAATGTCGTAGTCTTGGCTCCTGCAACATCTTGTGGAGTAAGTTCGATGCGAGCATCAGCGAGTGCAAAGCCCTCTGGAAGTGCTGCTGTGCTCAAAGAGAACGTATTTACGCTATCCTCTGCAACATTCGCAAAGTCGATGGCACTTGTTGCAGATGCGGTGAACCCAGGAATGGTGATAGCATCTTCCTGGGGATTGGTCTGTGGATTAGCCCAATTGTTATAGTCATCGCCACAAGATGCAGTTGCCAGTCCTAAAATGGCGAATGCTAAATATTTAGATATATTCTTCATTTCGTTTAATGCTTAATAGTGAATAAACTTTGTTTCTCAAGAAAGGTCGGTGACGCTATTATGTCACCGACGTTTCTTGTTTATTTCACGCTACCCTTGCCTGTTGAGAAGTTTAAGTAGAGTTTCTGACCTACAGCACCTGCTACACGGTCTTGGTCACCACCTGCACCACGATATTCGATCTTATCGTTCAATACAATGAACTCTGAATGCCACCAATCGTTGCCAGGAATCTTGACGTAAGCACGAATTCCGTCGCCATCACCTCCCGGTACAGCACCTGTAAATGCAGGAGAAATGAAGTCGTCATCCTTAGTCGTTGGAACTGTGAATTTACCAGCTTCATTGAGTTCGCCCCAAGAAGCATCGCCAATACATGGTCCCATCAACCATACATTAGGCTCATTGAATTGTACATTGTACTTGATGTCTCTACCTTCTACAGTAGCAGTTACTACCATTAAGTACCAGCCTGGAGTAGCTGAGCACATGTTGCCATCATCGTTGGTTGAGATATTGGCCTTGAGGTCACCGTCGATAGTTACATCATTGTAACCCTTTTGGTTGCCATCCCATTCCTTGGCTGTATTGATTTTTACACCAGCTTCGTCAATCCAAACCATGCGCCAGTACATTTCTGGATGTTCGTAAACAGGGATGAAGTCGAAGCAGTTGCCCCAATCCCAGTTACAGAAGCCACCAGTTACATAGAGATGCTCAGGTACGGTAACAGGTGACAAAGAATAAAGCAAATGAACATTGCTTAAGGTGATGGTATTGGAAAGAATTTCTGTTCCTTCTATTGGGTCACCTGTCTCTGTTGTCATAACGGCACGCATACGTACATAAACTGGAATGTCCATAGGAAAATCTGTTTCAGCCTTGCCCGCATTAAGCTCTAGATTGGTAAGTGCTGTTGCCAATAAGGCTGGGTCAACATTAGCTTTTGCTGAGGTGAAACTTTGATCAAGCTCTACGAAATCACTCATGTCTTGGTTGAGCGATACTTGCACAGTATATTTGGTTGCTGCAGGGAAACCATAGTTTGGTTGTGAGCAGGTGAATACCAAAGAACTAGAGTGTGCTAAGTCTATATTGGTAGCTGCGATGGCTGGGGTGTTGAGTACAAACTCAGTAGGAGCCGTAACTGTAGGGTTGTCGTCGCGGTCGTCGGAACAAGCGGCGAACATAACCATAGCCATCATCAGCAGCAATGCTGATTTTAATATCTTTTTCATATCTATGTATTTTTACATTAATATATGTTAGTTGACGTATCCTGGATTCTGTTTCAGATTACCGTTGCTCTGAATCTGAGTCAATGGAATAGGATAGATGTTCTTGTAGGCTTCAAAGTTTACGCCAGCCTTCTCACCACCTTTCCAGTCCCAATTGTAGCCAGTGTTGCCACCAAAGAGGTTGAAACGAATAAGAGTAGTACGGCGGATGCCTTCGAAGTAGAATTCACGAGCCCATTCATCACAAATCTCATTCAATGAATAACTTGAAGTCTCAGGACGAGTAGTTGCATTGGCACGAGCACGAAGCTTGTTGAGAATCTTTGTGCCTTCAACTGTTGTATTGCCACCGTTTAGGCGAGCATCTGCCTCTGCATAGTTGAGATAAGCCTCTGCGGCACGCATGAAAGGCCAGTCCATATCAGCAAAAGCTGGGTCGGCATGTGAAGAACCGTCACTGTTGTAGTTGAGGAATTTGCATACGCCATAGCCTTCTGCCGACTTTGTAATATTGCTAATCTCATAAGTACGATCCTTACCCCAGAACAGGGCACGGTCATCATTAGCCTTGGCTGGCATCTCGTAAGAAGGAACTTCTGGAGCTACAGTGTTAGGGAAGAACTTCTTCAAGAGGGCAGTACGTGGATGCAGACCAATCCAGTTCTGACCTACACAACCATTTGAACCTTCAGGGTCGTCGATGTTAGCGTGCATTGCTCCGTCAAATGTACCAGCGATAAGGAAGAGAGAGTTACCATAACTAGCAGTTTTGCCGGAGATGTTGATGATAGGGAAGATGATTTCCTTTCTAGCAGCACTCTTGTCGTTATCGCCCATGAAGACGAGCTGGTAAGCACTCCACTTACCAACGGAAGTCTCGTTGATGTCGTATGGAGAATCCAGTACCTTCTTGGCATAGTCCTTGGCCTTTTGCCACTCAGCCTTGCCTGTATAGACCTCAGCGTTGAGGTAGATGCGAGAGAGCAACAACCAGCAAGCAGCTTTGTCTACACGGCCGTAGTTGGCATCGCTACCGCTCTTCACTGTAGGCTCAGAGAGGTTAGGTTCTATCTCGGTCAACTCTTGGATCAGCCAGTCGTACATCTCCTGACGAGATTTCTGTACAGGCTTTTCCAAAGTCTCGCCGAAAGGAACGTTTCCGTATGTGTCCATCAGCAAGTAATACTGCATGGCACGCAAGAAACGGCACTCTGCATTCTTGGTAGGGTCTTCATTGCCAGCTACCTCAAGATACTGATTGCAGAATGTGATACCCAATGTGAGGCGAGTGAAATACAACTTAACCCAAGCATGTGAAGGCTCGAACTTAGCAAAATTCAATTCTTGCAGACCATCACCCCAAGAACAAGTAGCCTCATCGGTAGGAAGCTCGTTCATATTCCACATGGCACGTACCAAACCGGTCATACCATTATCGGTAAATCCTTTTACATCTGGATCATCGTCACTGTTGCTACCACTACCATTTCCGTTGATACCGAAGTTTGCGTAGCACTTGTTCAAAAGTCCGTCGTTGTTAACCTCAAGGTCAATCTTTGGGCTGATTGGTGCTTTGTCAAGGTCGTTTACGCACGATGTCGAAGCCAAACCCAAGAGCAGGGCTGCGGCAGGTGCAATAACAGTCTTTATATATCTTTTCATTGTCGTAATCTTTAAAATGTTTAGAAATTCAAGTTCACACCGAGGAGGAAGGTGATAGGACGTGGATAAACGTCACCATCGATACCATTGTAAACCTCTGGGTCGATACCTTTGTACTTGGTGATAGTGAATACGTTGCTTACAGAACCATATACTCGACCAGATAAGCCCTTCCAAGAACCTGCCTTGAAGAGATCTTTGAATGAATAACCCAATGTGATGTTGTCCATCTTCAGGAATGAGGCATTCTGTACGAAATAGTCGCTGAGCTTAGATGTGTTGGCATCTGATGTCCAGCCTAGTGAACTTGTAGAGCGGTTTGAAAGGTATGCACTTTGACTCCAGATAGAACTTGTAGTCTTCATACGCTGACCTTGCTCAAACTTGTTGTATACATAGTTGCCAAGGCTTGCACGGAGAGAGAAGCCGAGGTCGAAGTTCTTGTATTCTACACGGGTAGAGAAGCCCATGGTAACAGGGGCCATTACGCTCTTGTAAAGATAGCGGTCAGCTTCTGTGATGACACCATCACCATTGCGGTCTACCACTGCTCCCTCAATAGGTTTGCCATTCTGGTCGTAGAGCTGCTGATATACATAGAATGAGTTGGCTGCGTAGCCTGTTTGGTAAGCCAATACCTTGTTGGCTTTGTCGATGTTGTCGCCAGTGAGTACAGGGTCGCCATTGTCGCTTACTCCGTTCAAGTCGGTAATCTCGTTCTTGTTGTATGTGAAGTTGTAGCTCATTGTCCAGTACCAATCCTTGGCGCTAACAGGAACCCAGTTCAAGGAAACTTCGACACCCTTGTTTTCTAACGAACCGATGTTCTGCAAACCCTTGTCGGCAGAGCCAGCGAGGGCTGCTACAGGAGCTGAGTTAATCAAATCCTTGGTCTTGCGCTTATATACATCAACGGTACCATTGAGTTTGTTGCCGAAGAAGCCAAAGTCGAGACCTACGTTATAAGTCTCTGTGGTTTCCCACTTCAATTTGTCGTTGTAGTAAAGAGGTGTGTAGATGCTACCATCGCCGATGGCAGGGTACATACCGAAGTTCTGACCTTTCTTGTATTGCTTGAACCAGATGTAGTTGTCGATACCTTCCTGCTGACCAGTCTTACCATAGCCAAGACGGAGTTTCAAGCTGCTTAGCCAACTAACGTTCTTCAAGAAACTTTCCTCATTGATGCGCCATGCGAAGGCGAACGAAGGGAACAAGCCCCAGTGGTCTGCAAAACGAGAAGAACCATCGTCACGCACGGTGGCTGTGAAATAATAGCGGTTCATCAATGTATAGTTGGCACGGCCGAAGAATGATACGAGGAAGTTCTCGTATTTGTCTTGGTCTGGAGAATCCTTGAATACCTCACCTGCTGTTGGGCTTGTCTCAGGATAGTACTGAATCCAGCTATTGTTGTAGCGGAAGAAGAAGTGCTGATATTCATAACCTCCCATAATGTCGAAATGGTGAACCTTACTGAAATCCTTATAGTACTGTGCGTAAGCGCTAAATAAGAGGTTGCGTTTCAAGTTGCTGTTGTCGGTAGTTCCACCATAGTAGATATTGGCTGGGTAGGATGTCGGTTGTTCCTCAGTCTCTGTACCCTTTGCTACCTCTGCGCCAAGGGTCATGTGGAGGCGCAAGTTCTCGAAGCCATGAACCTTATAGTCGATATCGGCACTACCGATGAATGAATTTACTTTCTCTACATCACCACCAAGGTCGAGGAGAGCCAATGGGTTGCTAGGCGCATCCTTGAAACGAGTGAATGGCCACTGTGAGTCGTTGTATCCACTGGCAGATGTGAGCCAGTTGAAATAACCTCCGAAGTTCTTGAGTGTTTGGTTCTTATTGCTACCAAGCAAAGCCAAGTCTCTTTGAGAAGTGAAGTCGTATGGACTCTGTGTAGGATCGTAGCTGATGGCTGCGCCAATGGCATCTTTGTTTGCCTTCTTTGCATTGGAGTGCATGCCCTTGGCATTGAGATTCAATGTCAAGTGGTCGTCAAGTAGCGAAGGGTTGAGGTTGATGGCAGCTGTATAACGCTTGTAGTCAGAGTTCTTGAGAATACCTTCCTGACCAGTGTAACCAATGGACACACGGTATGGGAGGTTCTTGCCTGCTGAACCTGCTACGCTGATGTTGTGGTCGTGGCTCACGGCTGTGCGATAAATCAAGTCCTGCCAGTCGGTATTGGCGGTACCCAATGCCTTTACAGCGTCATCATCTTCATTGAAGAGCGACTTTACATACTCGCGATATTGATCGCCATTCATCATCTCATAAGTCTTCTTCTTATTAGAAAGAGACACTGAACCTGAATAGCTTATTTGTGGCTTTTGTCCTTTGCTACCTTTCTTGGTGGTAATGATGATGACACCATTGGAACCACGAGAACCGTAGATGGCTGTCGCAGAAGCGTCCTTCAAGACATTGAACGACTCAATATCCTGTGGGTTGATGGTAGAGAGGATGTTTGAGCCAGTGGTACCTACCTTATTGTTGTCCATAGGCACGCCATCGATAACGATCAATGGATCGTTGGATGCATTCAATGACGAACCACCACGAATTCTAATTTGTGTACCAACGCCTGGCTCACCAGAGTTGCTTGTTACATTTACACCGGCAATCTTACCAGAAATCATATCCTGTGCATTTACGACAAGACCTTTATTTTTTGAGTCAGGTGTTAATGCTGTGACAGAACCAGTGAGGTCTGATTTCTTAACGGCACCATAACCGATGACCACGACCTCGTTCAGGGCCTTGGAGTCATCTTTCAAGGTGATGTTCATGTTGTTGGCTGCCTTCACGGTCTGTGGAGTCATTCCCAGGTAAGTGAAAGTAAGGTTAGTGCCTGGAGCGGCGTCGACGGAGAAGTTACCATCCATGTCGGTAATGCCCACTGCCTTACCGTTCACTGTAATGGTAGCGCCCATGACAGGCTCACCAGAAGCATCTTTCACTTGTCCCTTTATCGCGTTGCTTTGCGCAAAGGAACTCGCTGTCAAGAGCAGACCACTTGCTAGGGTCAACGCTCTGAGAGGCAATTTAAATTTTACCTGCTTCATCATTTGCTTTGATTTTTAAGTTAATGTTATTATTATTAATTTATTATTTCTCGATTCTTACGGTTTAAGTTGTTGTCATTCCTACGCTTACCTTTGCCTGCTTGGCTTTTTTCTTCGGTCGATTAGGCTCCTTATATTTAATAAGGTAGGAAAGTGGGCGTTAGCCCGTAAACTTCCTGTTTCTGCTGCAAAATTAATTTCTTTTATGGTTCAATGTACTTTTTTTCGGTTAAATTCGTTATTTCTTTAGTGCAAACGTTTGCACGGCTTTTGCTTGATTTATGTCAACGAAAATGACTCTACTTCGAGGATATTTGTCTAATTTTGCAGCGTAACTAAAGACAGCGATGAGTGAGAATACTATTATAACAATGAAAGATATTGCTCGCGACCTGGGCGTAAGCATCGCCACGGTGAGCAGAGCGTTGAAGGACAGCCCTCGTATCAGTGCTGTCCAGAAGGAGCGTATACAGGCTTATGCCCGTGAACATAACTTCTATCCTAACGTCATCGGCGAGGCTTTGCGCCACAGCAAGGTGCAGCCGATGAAGGTGATTGGCGTCATCATCCCTGAGTTCGTGCACTACTACTTCATGTCGGTGCTCTCGGGCATCGAGGAGGAGGCGAGGGCGAGAGGCTATCGTGTGATGGTGGCTCAGAGCAATGAGCGATACGACAAGGAGGTTGCCATCTGCGACGACTTCTATAAGAACAAGGTGTGCGGCATCATCGTCTCGCAGGCGAAGGACACCAAGCAGTATGCCCACTTCCAGAAGTTGATGGACAATGGCGTGCCGCTCGTCTTCTATGATAGAATCTGTACGGGGGTGAACTGCTCCCGTGTGGTGGTAGACGACTACATGGGTGCCTTCACCGCCGTGACCCATCTCATCGACACTGGTTGCAAGAAGATTGGTTTCTACGGATCGCCGATGAACATGGAGATTTCGAAGAATAGATACAATGGTTACCACGATGCCTTGGTGAAGCATGGGCTGAAGGAGAATCCCGACTGGGTGAAGATTTGCGACAACCGTGCCCAGGCTGAGGCTCTCACCCCGGAGATACTGGAGGCGGAAGACCATCCAGACGCTTTCTTCGCCATCAACGACGATACCGCCATCGGCATCCTCTATACCGCCAAGCGCATGGGCTTCTCTATTCCCGATGACATCAGTGTCTGCGGGTTTACCAATGGAGACCGTGCCAAGGCTTCCGACCCGATGCTCACCACCGTGGAGCAGCGAGGCGTGGCGGTAGGCGAGGAGGCTGCCAACATCCTCATCGGACAGGTGGAGGGCTCCATCCCGAGAGACGAGGTGGAGAAGAGAGTGGTAAGAACTCGCTTGGTGGTTCGTGGAACAACGAGATAATAAACAAAATAACAATATAACAATGAAACAAAAACCTAATTTGAGTTTCTGGAAGCTCTGGAACTTGAGCTTCGGATTCTTCGGGGTACAGATTGCCTACGCCCTTCAGAGCGCCAACATCTCCCGAATCTTTGCAACGTTGGGCGCAGACCCACACAACTTGAGTTACTTCTGGATTCTCCCTCCGCTGATGGGAATCCTCGTGCAGCCTATCGTCGGCACCTTGAGCGACAAGACTTGGTGCCGATTCGGTCGCCGCATCCCTTATCTCTTCGTGGGTGCCACGATAGCCGTGCTCGTGATGTGCTTGTTGCCTAACGCCGGTTCGCTCGGCTTGACCGTGAGCGGTGCGATGGTGTTCGGACTCATCGCCCTCATGTTCCTTGATACCAGCATCAACATGGCGATGCAGCCTTTTAAGATGCTCGTGGGCGACATGGTGAACGAGAAGCAGAAGGCGAAGGCTTACTCCATCCAAAGTTTCCTCTGCAATGCAGGTTCTGTGGCTGGATATATCTTTCCGTTCCTCTTTACCTTCCTGGGTATCAAGAATGTAGCCGACAAGGGCGTGGTGCCAGATTCGGTCATTTGGTCGTTCTATATCGGTGCCGCCATCCTCATCCTCTGCGTCATCTATACCACGACGAAGGTGAAGGAGTGGAATCCTGTGGATTATGCAGCGTATAATGGAGTTGACGATGATGTGGAGAACGGGGATTGCAAATCCCCTAAAACCGAAGGCAAGGCAAGTTGGATAACCCTCTTGAAGAATGCTCCTGTCACCTTCTGGAAGGTAGGACTGGTGCAGTTCTTCTGCTGGGCTGGCTTCCTCTATCTTTGGAATTACTCTACGGGAGCCATCGCCGAGACCGTTTGGAACACTACCGACCCGCAGTCGGAGGCATTCCAGGAGGCTGGCAACTGGGTGGGCATCCTCTTCGCCATTCAGGCGATAGGCTCTGTGCTCTGGGCTGTGGTGCTGCCTCAGTTCAAGAATACCAAGATGGCTTATTCCGTGAGCTTGATTATCGGTGGCGTGGGCTTTGCCCTGATACCGTTCTTGCACGACCAGTACTTGCAGTTCATCCCATTCCTGATGATTGGCGCCGGTTGGGCAGCCATGTTGGCTATGCCTTTCACCTTCGTCACCAACGCCTTGCAGGGCTATGGTCACATGGGTGCATACCTGGGCTTGTTTAATGGCACCATCTGCATCCCTCAGATTGTGGCAGCCATCTGTGGCGGTGGCATCCTGAGCATCGTGGGCTCTCATCAGAGCGACATGATGATTGTATCTGGTGTGTTGCTCATCGCAGGAGCCTTGTCGGTGAGCATCATCAAGGAGCGATAAGTGCAAACGTTTGCACTCGATTTTCGTTCGTTTGTGCAAAAGAAAATGTCCTGCATTCGGATATTTTTCTTAATTTCGCACCATAAATACAAACAACTAACCCAGTTATATAGTGTCTTATGATATTTCATTTTCATATAACGTATAAGGCAATGTTCGGCGAGCAGCTCGTCTTGAACATTCAGAAAGATGGCGAGGAACTAAAGTTCCCACTGACCACCCTCAATGGCGAGCAGTGGTCATACGAATGGTGTGTGGAACCAGCACAGAAGAGTTACACCTATTATTACAGTGTGGAGCGTGAGGGCCGTGTGGTGAAGACCGAATGGCTCTTGGTGAAGCACCAGATGGATGTGACAGCCAAGAAGGCTAGCGAATATACCATCTACGACCATTGGAAGGTGATGCCAGAGGATGCTTACCTCTACAGCAGCGCCTTTACCGACTGTATCAACCATCAGACTCCTCAGGAGATGAAGGCTGAAAGCTACGACAAGGTGGTGCGTCTTATTGTGCGTGCCCCGCAGTTGCGAGATGGCGAACGTCTGGGCGTGCTGGGAGCAGACAAAGCGTTGGGCGCTTGGAAGGAAGAAAATGTGCTGGCGATGGCTCAGCATACTTACAATGAATGGGTTGTGGATATAGATGCCAATCAGTTGGGCGGCAGCCACATGGAGTTTAAGTTTGTGGCGCAAGACCACCATCGGAAGCAAGTGCTCTGGGAAACCTGTCAGAACCGTACCATCGACTTGCCTAAGATGAAGCCAGGCGAGGTGGTGTGCTACGACCTCGACCAGTCGTTCTTCACCCTCTACGACCGTCACTTGGCAGGTACCTTGGTGCCAGTGTTCTCCCTTCGCAGCGAGAAGAGTGCGGGTGTGGGCGACTTTGGCGACCTGGTGAGCATGATAGACCTCGTGGCTAAGACCGGACAGAAAGTGCTCCAGCTCTTGCCTATCAACGACACCACCATCACGCACACCTGGACCGACAGCTATCCATACAGCTGCATCAGCATCTTTGCCCTCCATCCACAGTATGCCAACCTCCATGCCCTGCCGGCATTGAAGGATGCCAAGGCGCGAGAGGAGGCTGAGAAGACACGCCGACAGCTCAATGCGCTGCGCCAGATAGACTATGAGAAAGTAAATGATTTCAAGATAAACTATTTGCGCCAAATCTTCAATCAGGAAGGTGAAAAGATGATGAAGAGTGCCGATTTCAAGGCATTCTTCCAGGAAACACAGCAGTGGCTCGTGCCATATGCACAGTATAGCTACCTGCGAGATAAGAACGGCACTGCCGATTTCAGCAAGTGGCCCGACCACAACATCTGGGACGAGGCTGAGCGCAAGCAGCTCTCCGACCCTAAGAGCAAGGCATACAAGGAGGTGGAATTCTTCTATTTCCTCCAGTATGTTCTCAACCAGCAGATGCAGGAGGCGCATGAGCATGCCAAGGCGAAGGGCGTCATCTTGAAGGGTGACATCCCTATCGGCGTGAACCGCTATGGCTGCGACGTGTGGATGGAGCCTAAGTACTTCAACCTCAATGGTCAGGCGGGTGCTCCACCGGATGATTTTTCGGTGAACGGACAGAACTGGGGATTCCCGACCTACAACTGGTATGAGATGTTGAAGGACGGTTGCCAGTGGTGGGTGCGCCGTTTCCAGAACATGGCGAAATACTTTGATGCCTATCGCATCGACCATGTGCTCGGTTTCTTCCGCATCTGGGAGATTCCTATCGACAGCGTGCATGGATTGCTTGGACAGTTTGCCCCGGCTCTCGGCATGAGCCGCGATGAGATAGAGGGGTATGGTCTGCATTTCCAGGAGGATAGATTCCTGCGTCCATTCATCACCGACTGGGTGTTGGATCGCATCTTCCACGAGCGTGCCGACGAGGTGAAGGATAAATACCTCGACCGCTTGGACGACGAGCGTTACCAGATGAAGGCGTCGGTGGATACACAGCGCAAGGTGGAGGCTCTCTTCGAGGGCGTCACCGACGAGAAGGAGCTCTGGCTGCGTGACGGGCTCTATGCCCTCATCAGCGATGTGCTCTTCGTGCGCGACCATCGCAATTCTGGTCTTTACCATCCACGCATCTCAGCCCAGCTCGACTTCATCTACGAGTCGCTCTACGACAACGACAAGGCTGCGTTCAACCGTCTCTACAACGACTATTTCTATCGTCGCAACAACCAGTTCTGGTATAATGAGGCGATGAAGAAGTTGCCTAAGTTGGTTCAGGCCACCCGTATGTTGGTATGTGCCGAAGACCTCGGTATGGTGCCCGACTGCGTGCCATGGGTGATGAATGAGTTGAAGATATTGAGCTTGGAGCTCCAGAGCATGCCGAAGGACCCATCGGTGAAGTTTGGTCATCTGAGTCGCAACCCATACCGCTCGGTATGCACCATCTCCAGCCACGACATGCCTACGCTTCGTCAGTGGTGGGACGAGAACATCCAGCGCACGCAGGAGTATTACAACACGATGCTCTTCCATCAGGGACCTGCGCCCCATCCGCTGCCAGGCTGGCTAGCCAGCGACATCATCTCCCGCCATTTGATGTCGCCATCCATGCTCTGCATCTTGAGCATCCAGGACTGGCTTGCCATCGACGAGCGCCTGCGCCTCATCGACCCTAACGGCGAGCGCATCAACATTCCGGCAAATCCTAAGCACTATTGGCGCTATCGCATGCACATCAGCATCGAGGAACTGGCTGCCGACAAGGAATTCATGAAGGAAGTGACCGACCTAATAAGTCAGGCGAATCGCAACTAAGAGTTTACATTAACTTTCAATTATATAATTAAAACAAAAATCCACCGTGGCACATCTGTTAGAGATGTATAACCATGGTGGAATTTTGTCTTTATCCTTCCTTGATAATCCAGTTGCCAATCGTGCGCTGGTTGCTGTCGTAATTGATACCAACCTTGAATAGTCGTTTGCCATCGGCTGAGTAAGGAATCAGATAGCCTTCCTCTCTAATGGTCTCGAATGACTGTATTCCAACAGGATATTTATTTACGATTTCTGCCATATTCTCGCTCTTTTAAAGTTTCTTTCTGCAAAGATACGACTTTTATTTTATATGGGCTCATTTTCTTTGATAAAATTTTCTCCAGTAATTGTTTTGTGCAAACGTTTGCATCCTGATGCTCAGTATTTTGGTTGAAATGTTGACTAGAGATTCGTTTTTTTCAGTATCTTTGCAAAAGATTAGAATAAACAATAGATACTAACAAAGCTACAAAAAATAGAATAACTAGCAATATGAAGAAACTGAATGTTTTAGTGATGGGCCTTTTGCTCCCGATGCTGGCAGCAGCCCAGACCGTCAAGTCGCCTAACGGCAACGTGGTAGTGAAGTTCTCGCTCTCTGGGAGCGGACAGCCTACTTACGAGATGAGCTACAAGGGCAAGACTGTTTGTAAGCCTTCTCATCTCGGATTGGAGTTGGCGAAGGATAAACATGCTTCCAAAGGTATGGATGAGACCAGCCTGATGGATGGTTTCACCGAGACAGGTTCGAAGACCTCGACCTTCGATGAAACTTGGAAACCAGTATGGGGCGAGACTGCCACCATCCGCAACCACTACAACGAGATGGAGGTGGATTTGAACCAAGCATCCTCTAAGCGCAACATCAAGATTCGCTTCCGTGTGTATGACTATGGTATGGGCTTGCGCTATGAGTTCCCTCAGCAGGAAAGCCTGAACTATTTCGTGATTCAGGAGGAACATACCCAGTTTGCCATGGCTGGCGACCATACCGCCTATTGGATTCCAGGCGACTATGATACCCAGGAGTATGAGTACAACATCACTCCTTTGACTAGCATTCGTCCTGTTATCGCCAAGAATCGTGAGGCTTACAAGAGCAATTCCTCTACCACCGTATTCTCTGATACCGGTGTACAGACTTCCCTTCAGATGAAGACAAAGGATGGTCTCTATATCAACATCCACGAGGCTGCCTGCTTGGACTATCCTACCATGCACCTCAATCTCGATGAGAAAACTCTGACATTCGAGTCTTGGTTGACTCCTGATGCCGTAGGTAGAAAGGGATTCATCCAGACACCATTCAATACTCCTTGGCGTACCATCCTCGTGAGCGACGATGCCCGCGACATGCTCTCTTGCAAGTTGACGCTCAACCTCAACGAGCCTTGCAAAATCAAGGATACCTCTTGGATTCACCCTACCAAGTACTGCGGTGTATGGTGGAACATGATTGTAGGTACCAAGACTTGGAGCTATACCAATGATTATCCATCGGTTCGCCTCGGTGTTACCGACTACAGCAAGTGTAAGCCTAGCGGCACCCACGGAGCTACTAACGAGGAGGTGAAGCGTTACATCGACTTCGCAGCCAAGAATGGCTTGCAGGAAGTATTGGTGGAAGGTTGGAACGAAGGTTGGGAGGACTGGTTCGGACACCAGAAGCTCGATGTCTTCGACTTCGTGACTCCATATCCTGACTTCGATATCAAGATGCTCAACGACTATGCGCATTCCAAGGGCGTGAAGTTGATGATGCACCACGAGACCTCTGCCGCAGCCCTCAACTACGAGCGCCACATGGAGGATGCCTTCAACTTGATGAACAAGTATGGCTACGATGCCGTGAAGACGGGTTATGTAGGCGACATCATCCCAAGAGGCGAGTATCACTACAGTCAGTTGATGAACAATCACTATCAGCGTGTCGTAGAGACAGCTGCCAAGCATCATATCATGGTGAATGCTCACGAGGCAACTCGTCCTACTGGTATCTGCCGTACCTGGCCTAACCTCATTGGCAACGAGAGCGCTCGTGGTACAGAGTACGAGGCGTTCGGTGGCTCAGTTCCTTATCATACCGTGATGTTGCCATTCACCCGTTTGCAGGGTGGTCCGATGGATTATACCCCAGGTATCTTCGAGACCAAGCTCTCAGAGTGGAGCAACAACAAGAGTTTCGTTCATACCACACTCTGCGGTCAGCTCTCGCTCTACCTCGTGATGTACAGTCCTTTGCAGATGGCAGCCGACCTGCCTGAGCACTACGAGAAGTACGATGATGCCTTCCAGTTCATCCGCGACGTAGCTGCAGACTGGGATGACTCTAAGTATTTGGAGGCAGAACCAGCCAAGTATATCACCGTAGCCCGCAAGGCAAAGGGTACCAACAATTGGTTCGTAGGTGGCAAGACCGACGCTACTGCTCGTACCGCTGTCGTGAAGCTCGACTTCCTCGACAAGGGCAAGAAGTACAACTGCGCTATCTATCAGGATGCGCCTAATGCCGACTACGAGAAGAACCCTAAGGCATACCAGATTATTCACAAGACCGTGAAGAAGGGTGATGTCTTGAAGATTAAGGAAGCACGTGGTGGTGGTTTCGCCATCTCATTGCTTGCCAAGTAATATTTGCATAATTTCCGAATTTCCGCCTACCCATATCTGATAGGCGGAAATTCGCCATTTCTAACCATATCTTAACACTTTATGAATATCCAAAAACTAATAATCGCAGCATTGACAGCAGCTATTCTTCCTACCTCATCGAATGCCCAGCAGACATTCAATGAGATGCTTTATTCCAAGGACAAGACACAGTTTATCCTCAATGCCCCAACATTGGCTAACTCGAAAGCCACCATTCGCCTCTATAAGGCTGGACAGAATGGCAAGGCCATCAAGACCATCAAGATGAAGAAAGTGGGCGATGACCGTTGGGAGGCTACCGTAAAGGGCGACCTCAAAGGCAAGTTCTATACTTTCGACATCGGCAAGGGGGAGACTCCTGGTACTTTCGCCAAGGCAGTGGGCGTGAATGGTAATCGTGGCGCTATTGTCGATATGAATGATACCGACCCAGAAGGATGGGCGCAGGATGTACGTCCTGCTGTGAAATCACCTGCCGATCTCGTCATCTACGAGCTCCATATGCGTGATTTCTCTGTTTCTCCTACCTCGGAATTGAAATATAAGGGCAAGTATCTCGCCCTCACCGAACCGAGAGCGATTGAATATCTCAAGAATCTCGGCATCAATGCCATCCACTTCCAGCCTCTTTTCGATTACGCTTCGGTGGATGAGACAAAGCTTGATAAACCACAGTTCAACTGGGGCTACGACCCAAAGAACTATAATGTGCCAGAGGGCAGCTATAGCACCGACCCTTATGCTCCTGCCACTCGCATCAAGGAGTTCAAGGAGATGGTGATGGCGCTCCACAAGGCTGGCATCCGTGTTATCTTCGATGCCGTGTATAACCATACCTTCGACATCAATGGCAGCAATTTCCAGCGCACTTATCCCGACTATTACTATCGCAAGACCAAAGAGGGGAAGTATAGCGATGGTTCGGGTTGTGGCAACGAGACGGCATCGGAAAAACCTTTGATGCGCCAGTTTATGTTGGAGAGCGTGAAGTATTGGATAGACGAGTATCATATCGATGGTTTCCGCTTTGACCTAATGGGCGTTCACGACATCGAGACCATGCAGGCTATCCGAGAGCTGGTGAACAAGATAGATCCTTCCATCTATATCTATGGCGAGGGATGGAGCGCAGGCAGCTGTGCTTATCCAACGGAAAAGTTGGCGATGAAGGCGAATACCCAGCAGCTCCATGGCATCGGTGCCTTCAGCGATGATATGCGCGATGCACTCCGTGGTCCTTTCTCCGACGACCACAAGGGAGCTCTCTTGGCTGGCATCTCTGGCGAAGAGGAGAGCTTGAAATTTGGTATCGTGGGCGGTATCCAGCATCCACAGGTGGATATGAGCAAGGTGAACTACGACAAGAAGCCTTGGACCAACAATCCTACCGAGCAGATTAGCTATGTAAGTTGTCACGACGATATGTGCTTGGTGGACCGTCTGAAGGCGAGCATTCCATCGCTTACCGATAAGAACATCCCTGAGGAAGTGCGCAAGGCTGAGTTGATTCGTATCGACCAACTTGCCCAGACTGCCGTCTTTACATCGCAAGGCGTGCCTTTCATCCTGGCAGGTGAAGAGATGATGCGCGACAAGAAGGGCGTACATAACAGCTATAACTCTCCTGATGACATCAACCAATTGGATTGGAGAAACTTACAGAGTTATCCACAGGTGTTCATATATTATAAGAATCTCATCCAGCTGCGTAAGAATCATCCTGCTTTCCGACTGGGCACAGGCGACAAGGTACGTGAGCACTTGGAATTCTTGACACCACAGACCGCCAAGTTTGACAGGAACGATTGCATGGTGGTATTCCGGCTGAAGAATCTCGAAGGCATCGACTCTTGGAAGAACATCGTCGTCATCCTCAACTTCGACAAAGAAGCGAAGAATGTTCAGGTGCCAGAGGGTGAATATACCGTGGCTTGCTGCAATGGAGTCATCAATGAGGAAGGACTGGGACATTTCCGAGGCAACAATACCTTCGTGGCTGGTCAGTCGGCGATGATTCTTTATCAGAAGTAAGTAGCTTGTTCGACGGATTGCAAATCCGTCGGAACGCCTAGCGGTATATAATGCTATATATATAATAAGGTATACATTATATTATATAGAGTCAATAGAAGAAATAAAAAACGAAAACAAATGAGAAAGATAATAGCTTCATTATTACTTATGGGTAGTGCAGTAAGTATGAATGCGGCGGTCAGCGTGAGCCGCATAGAGCCTACCGACTGGTATGTGGGCATGAAGGATGCCTCGCTCCAGCTTATGGTGTATGGCAAGGACATCAAGAACGCTGATGTCACCGTGGATTATCCGGGCGTAAAGGTGGATAGCATCGCTCGCCTTGATTCACCTAACTATCTCTTGGTTTATCTGAACCTCGATGGGGCGAAGGCGGGAGAGATGACCCTTAACTTCAAACAGGGCAAACAGTCGAAGAAAGTAAAATATCTCTTGAAGAACCGTGAGATGACTGGCGATAAGCGCATCGGTTTCAGCAATGAGGATGTGCTCTATATGTTGATGCCAGACCGTTTTGCCGATGGCAATCCAAAGAACGACGTGGTGAAGACCATGCGAGACAAGACTTGCGACCGCAATGCGCCAAGTCTTCGTCATGGTGGTGACTTGGAGGGTATCCGTCAGCATCTCGACTATTTCAACCAGTTGGGCGTTACCGCACTGTGGTTTACGCCAGTCTTGGAGAACGACAGTCCGAACGATGGCAAGAACAGTACTTACCATGGTTACGCCACTACCAACTATTATCGGGTAGATCCTCGCTTCGGTACCAATGCCGAGTACAAGCAACTCATCGCTGAGGCTCACCAAAAGGGCTTGAAGGTGGTGATGGATATGATCTTCAATCACTGTGGTTTCGAGCATCCTTGGGTGGCCGATATGCCATCGAAGGACTGGTTCAATACCCCGGAATGGCTCTCTCCTGAGTATCAGGCTGCAGAACACCAGAAGAAGATTGGTACGATGGATGGCGGCAGAACCGTCAACGACAAGTACTTGCAGACCAACTATAAGTTGACTCCAGTGCTCGACCCATACGCCAGCAAGGTGGATTTGCATGAGACGGTGGATGGATGGTTTGTGCCAAGCATGCCAGACCTCAACCAGCGCAACCCTCACGTCATCAAGTACTTGATTCAGAACAGCGAGTGGTGGATTGAGACCGTGGGCATCGATGGCATCCGCATGGACACCTACCCATACGCCGACCGTGATGCGATGGCGCACTGGATGAAAGTGCTCGGCGAGGAATATCCTCACTTCAACACCGTGGGCGAGACTTGGGTTACCGAGCCAGCCTATACCGCCGCTTGGCAGAAGGATAGCAAACTCTCCGAGAAGAACAGCTATCTGCCTACCGTGATGGACTTCGCCTTCTTCGACCGCATCAATAGTGCCAAGAACGAGGAGACCGATGATTGGTGGAATGGTATGAATCGCATCTACAACGTGCTCTGCTACGATTATCTCTATCCAAATCCAAAGAGCGTGATGGCTTTCATCGAGAACCATGACACCGACCGATTCTTGGGAGAAGGCAAGGACACCTTGGCATTGAAGCAGGCGCTCGCCCTCTTGCTCACCATCAACCGCACTCCACAGCTCTACTATGGCACCGAGGTGCTGATGAACGGAACCAAGAGCGTGACCGATGGCAATGTGCGCAAGGATTTCCCTGGTGGATGGGCTGGCGACAAGCATAATGCCTTTACCGCCGAGGGTAGAACCCAGGCAGAGAACCAGATGTTCAATTGGGTGAGCCGTCTCTTGCACTGGCGCCAGGGCAATGAGGTCATTACCAAGGGCAAGCAGACCCAGTTCTGCACCCAGAAGGGTGTGTATGTTGTCGCTCGCCAGTACAAGGGCAAGAGCGTGATGACCATCATCAATGGTAAGAACGAGGCAAACGAACTGAATGTAGCTCGCTACGCCGAGATTATCGGCAAGGCAGAGAAGGCTACCGATGTAATGAATGGCAGATCCGTTCTTATCAACAAGAACGTGAAACTCCGTCCACGCCAGGCGATGATACTTGAATTCTAAAATGCAATAGGCTTCGATAGCTGATGAAAGTACTTACGATGGCTAACGCAAGTACTTACGTTGCCCGATGAAAGTACTTTCATATAAAAGCGTTCCTAGAAATGTAGTTTTACACTTCTAGGAACGCTTTTTCTTTCTAAAAATTCTTTTGTTTCAAATATTCTTCGTATTTTTGCAAGCAGAAGTTTAATAACTTAATAAAAATGATAGAAGAGTTAGGTAAATGGATGCTGGATATATCAAAGTATATCATAACAGCATACGTTTTAGTTAGGATGTTTGGCAAGGAAGATGACTCTGTCTGGACATTGGTTGGCGCAATTTTTTTAGCGGCACTATTGTTCGGTATGGGACTGTATCTTGTAAAACGAGGAAAAGAAGATAATAAAAAGAAAGGAAAATAATTATGGATTACGGATTATTAGGAATGTATATATTTTTAGCTTTAATAGCTATAGGCTCTTTTGTTTACGTCAAATTGGAAGATAGAAAACAGAAACGTAATTAGTAATATGAGTAAGGGATTATTGGGAATGTATATATTTTTAGCTTTGATTACTATTGGTTCTGTAATCTATTCAAAATGGGAAGATAAACATCAACAAGAAGAATAATCATTAGTGATTAGATACATTCTCACCATAATAAGCACATTTCTCATTACCTTGGGCGTTTATGCACAAGGCGGTACCCCTAGTCGCTATAACGTAAGCTACCTCAATATGGCGGCAGGAATGCCTAATAACTTCGCCGACGATATTTTCCAAGACTCCTATGGCTTTGTTTGGATTAGTACCCATGGAGGCGGATTGGTGCGCTACGATGGCTTCAATTTCGTGAGCTTTGGGTTGGGATCCAATGGCATCAGCCTCAGAAGCAACAGTTGTCGCAATGTCTATGAAGACCATTTCAAGCGCCTCTGGATTGCCTTTGAGGAAGGACCGCAGGTACTCGACCTCAATACCATGCAACCTATCGTTCCACCTTGTGAGAACAAACAGGTGGAAGCACAACTCAATAAAGCACTCAAGAACCTTTGCACCCGAATGTATTGCGATGCAAAGGGCAATATATGGATGGTGTCCATCAATATCCTCACTCGTTTCGGGTTCAATGAAAAGGGAGAGGTGAACAGCGTCCTCTCCATCGATTATCCTTTCAATGCCCCTGACCTCGGACTCTGTGATGTCTATCAGCGAGGTACGGTGGTGATGTGTAATGATGGCAAGGTAAGCGAATTCTCGGTCAAGAACAACAAGTTGGTGGCAAAGGACATCAGCAAGATGTTCGCTCCGCTCGACTATCGCTATGCGGGTGCCATCATCTCTTATCATGGCAAGATATGGCTAGCCACCAACCGAGGTTTGTTCAACAGTGCCAAGCAGCAATTCCATTGTACGGCAGACGACCATTCCCTCCAGCACGAGGTGGTGACGAGCCTCGCTGTATCTCCCGACAACAAACTTTTGGTGGGTACTCTTTGTGGTGTCGATATTATCGACGACGCTACAGGCAGCATTGAGCATTGGAATTGTAACAGCATCGTGAACCCATTGAGCAGCAACTTCGTGAACAGCTTGTTCTCGAAAGATGGACAGATATGGGTAGGCACTGAGACGGGTGGTGTCATCAAGTTGGCACCTCGCCTCCTGCAACTCCAGTTCTATCAAAATGATCCTGCCAATTCTGGCAGTTTGGCTCACAATGCAGTGAATGCGATGTATGCAGCGCCTGATGGAGGACTGTGGGTCGGCGTGGTGGAAGGTGGTCTTAACTTCTTACCCCCCCATTCTAAAAGCTTCGTTCATTATACGACAGCCAACTCTAGTTTGCCCCACAACAGTGTATCTACGCTTACTGCCGATAGCCGAGGAAACCTTTGGATAGGAACCTGGGGGGATGGAATCGGTGTGATGAGCTTGAAAGAGCCAGGCAAGATAGTGCCTCTCTCGGTGGATGCCAAGCACCAGCGCTTGCTGATGTTTGTGGGAGCGTTGGCTTACGACCCCGTCAATGATGGTATGTGGCTCGGCACCAACGATGGCCTTTTCTTCTACGATTCAAAGCACCAACAACTCATTGAGCCTTTCGATGGTTGCTTGAATGTGCGAGGCTGCATCGGTAGTCTTGTCACCAAGGATGGCAGACTCTTGATGGGCTGTGTGCAGGGTATGGTAGAAATCAACCTCAAGTCGCGCCGTCATCATAGGGGAGCCTTTATGGTGAAATATCATCAGTATAAGTTGGATGACCCGAAGAGCGGCGTCATCGACAAGATATTGTCTTTCTGCCAAGCCAAGGATGGCAAGATATGGTTGGGTAGCAATGGCTACGGTATGTATTGCTACAATTACGACAAGGATGGCAAGCCGCATGTCAAGTCGTTCACCACCAATGACGGACTCGCCAACAATACCGTGTTGGGTATTGTGGAAGACAACAGCGGTATGCTTTGGATAGCCACCGCCAACGGACTCTCCATCTTCAATCCGAAGACGGAGACCTTCAGCAGTTTCTCCAAGGAGGATGGACTCATCAGTTCGCAATTCTATTTCAATGCCGCCATTCGCAATGCCAAGGGCGAGATATTCCTGGGCACAGACCAAGGAATGATGGCTGTTACGGGAGTGAACCGCATGTCTCATACTACGGGCGGATTACGATTCACGGAATTGTTGGTTGACAACGACCCTGTCTTTGCTGGCAGCGACTATCTCGACGAGGATGTGAGCATCGCCAAGAAGATACGCATCCATGAGAGCGACAAGTCGTTCACCCTCTATTTCTCCGCCCTCAACTATGGCAGCGAGACCCAAGGTGTGTATCTCTATCGCATGAAAGGATATGAGAACGACTGGGTGCAGCTCAAGCCGGGTCAGCACAGCGTGAGATATTCCACCTTGCCAGCCGGCAACTATGAGTTTGAGGTGAAGTATGCACCTTCCATCGACTCTGACAAGGAGCAGGTCATCTCCATAGCTGTCAGCATCACCCCTTATTTCTGGAAGAGTTGGTGGTTTGTCACCCTTATTATAATAGGTATAGTGGCACTGGTGCAGTATGCCTACATGCACAAGCTCAAGGTGATGCGTGAGCGAGAGGTGGAGGCACTCTATCGTCCTATCGAGGCAGCCCTGAAGGAAAGTGATGAGCCAGGCAAGTTGCAGAGCCGCATCCAAAACATCCTAGCCAACCAACAGCGTTATCAAGAGAGTCAGAAGAAGACCCTTGAGGCAGACAAGAAGGAAGTGGAGGAGAATGTCCACCCATTCATGCAGGATGTGATGGACGTGATGGAAAAGAATTTCGACAACTCTGAGTTTGGCGTACAGGAACTAGCCGAGGCGATGCACCTGAACCGCAGCCTCCTGAGCAAGAAGCTGAATGCCGAGACGGGACTTCCTACCGCCCAGTTCATCCGCAACTATCGTCTCGACATCGCCCGTAAGATGATGATGAACAATGTTGCCAACCGCAACATCACCGAGATAGCCTACCGTGTGGGCTTCAATGACCCTAAGTATTTCACCCGTTGCTTCACTAAGCAATATGGGGTCTCACCATCTCAATACAAAGATACCATAGATGATGATTAGCCTTGTTATTTATTTTTGCTACATGTAAGGTTGTCTTCTCTGTGTGGGAGCACAAAAGGTGGATAAGTGCGCATAAGCGCCAAAAATCCACCTTTTATGCAGTTTGTCCACCTTATATTTGTGTTTGTCCACCTACTATTTTGCTATTAATTGTACTTTTGCCACCGAAAAATTGATTGATGTAGGTCAAGTCTCTTGGCTTTCTCAACCTAATTACCATAAACAACGAATTGAATAAACAATAAATATAAACCTAAAAATTAATAAGCAATGAGGAAACAATTATTCTCAATGATGTTAAGCCTGAGTGCTGTTGGCGGTGCTGCATTCGTAGCCCCAATGCCAACTTTGGCCGCTGTAGCACAGGATCAAGTCATCACCGTCAAGGGACAGGTTGTTGACGATCAGGGCGAACCTCTGATTGGCGCCACTGTCAAGACAAAGGATGGTAAGACTGGTGCGGTGACAGACCTTGATGGTAACTTCGAAATCAAGGTGAAAGCTAACTCAACTCTTACTGTAAGCTACCTTGGATTCAAGGAGCGCGAGATTGCAGTGCGTGGACGTGCCATTCTCGACAAGATCGAGATGTCTTCCAATGACCATCTGCTCGACCAAGTAGTCGTGGTAGGTTATGGTACACAGAAGAAGGCTGACTTGACAGGTTCTGTAGCCATCGTGAATGCAGAGGAGATGAAGAAAGTATCCAACTCTAACATCTCAACCATGCTCGAAGGTAAGGTTGCCGGTGTGCAGATTACATCAGATGGTCAGCCTGGTGCCGACCCTAGTGTGAGAATCCGTGGTATCGGTTCATTCGGTAGCACAGCTCCTCTCTATGTCATAGATGGTGTGCCAATGGGTACCACAATCCGTGACTTCTCTCCTAACGATATCGAGACCATCCAGATTTTGAAGGATGCTTCTGCGGGTGCCATCTACGGTTCTCGTGCTGCGAATGGTGTCGTTATCATCACAACTAAGAATGGTAAGAAAGACCAGCCTTTGAAGGTGAACTATTCTGGTTACTTCGGTGCCGATGTCATCCCAAGTGGCGTATACGACGTGATGGATGCCGACCAATATAGCAACTATCTCGGTCAGGCTTGTGCCAACTCAAATTCTCCTTTGGCTGGTGGTTACAGTCTCGGTGAGGATGGCAAGTATCATTTCATGGACAACACCAATACCGATTGGTTCAAGGAAGTGTTCAAGACTGGTATCCGCCAGAACCACAACGTAGCTCTCAGCGGTGGTAGTGCTAACAGTACCTATAATGTATCTCTCGACTATTTCAACCAGAAGGGAACCTTGGAAGGTGCTGGTCCTAACTACGAGCGTTATACAGCTCGTGTGAACAACACCATGGACACCAAGTTCATCAAGTTCCGTACCAGTTTTGTTTACTCTCACTCCAACCAGGACAACATGGGCCTTTCCAATGCATCAGAGTATGTACAGGGTCTTTATGGTTCTGTTACCAACGTGCTTCGTGGTACACTCTTGATGCAGCCTACCATCAAGGCATACGACAACTCTACATGGGTACTCGATGATAAAGTAGGTGCAGCCAATGGTTATCGTTATGATGCTTACGGCTATGGCGTGTATTATGATGGCATCCATGGTGATATTTCTGCATCCAACCCATTGTTGGTGAACAATCTCTTGCAGCGCAACACTTTGGTAGATCGTTTCGTAGGTACAGCTTCTGCCGATGTAGACCTCTTAAAGATGGTAGGCATCAAGAGCAAAAACCACGGTCTCCACTATAATATCAACCTCTCTTATAGCAAGACTGAGGCTAAGGACAAGACTTGGATTCCTTCATGGATTCAGAGCAACCGTGTATACCTCGCCAAGGAGAATGAAACTTTGACCAAGGGGTCTCGCAACTACAGCGATGCCTTGGTTGAGAACACCTTGAAATATAATGGTAGCATCGGCAAGCATAACATCGATTTGCTCGCAGGTATGACATACGAGGAAGAGAACACAAACCTCTTAACTGGATGGGGTGTTAATTTCCCAGAACCATATTTCCTTCAGCTTCAGAATGCAAAAGATACCTATTCTTCTTCATACGAGTATAAGCATGCCTTGGCATCTTACGTAGGACGTTTGAACTACAATTATGATGAGAAGTACTTGGTTTCTGCAGTCGTACGTCGTGATGGTAGCTCTCGTTTGACCAAGAACATCCGTTGGGCAACCTTCCCTTCTGTATCTTTGGGTTGGCGTTTCGATAAGGAAAAGTTCTTCCCAATCAGTCGCGATATCGTTAATATGTTCAAGGTACGTGCCAGCTATGGTGAACTCGGTAACGAGAACATCGGTGAGTATCAGTATATGGCGACAATGGATCGTAACAACATGACTTATAGCTTTGGTAATGATAAGGTTACAGGTTCCAAGATTGCGACATACGTCAACAACAATATCGCTTGGGAAAAGAAGAAGACAACCAACGTGGGTATTGATTTGGCGATGTTCAACAATCGTTTGGAGTTTACTGCCGAGTGGTACAAGAACAAGTCTGAGGACTTGCTTTATGGAGTGCCTGTTCCTGGACAGACGGGTGTGGCTAACACTACCGTTACCATGAACGCAGCCTCTATGGAGAACAGCGGTTTCGAGTTCTCTGCTACATATCGCAATCGTGACCATGCATTCAAGTATGACATCAGTGCCAATTTGAGCACCTTGAAGAACAAGGTAACTTCTCTTGGTTTTGGTACCGATTCTTACATTACAGGTGCTTACGCTACATACGTAGGTCAGGAGGTAGGTCAGTTCTATGGATGGGTTTACGAGGGTATTGCTCGTACTCAGGATCAACTCGACAACCACGCTACCCAGCAGGGCGCCAATGTAGGTGACTGTCTCTACAAGGATATTTCTGGTCCAGATGGCGTGCCTGATGGTGTAATCGATACATACGACCAGACCGTATTGGGCAGTGGCCTTCCAAAGGTGAACTTTGGTTTGAGTGCTCACATGGAGTATAAGAACTTCGACTTGAGCATCTCTACATACGGTGTACTCAACTACCATGTATCAGATGATATTTATAATAGTTTGAACTCTTGCTATGGACCAGGCAACAAGGATGTAGCCATGGGCGATGCCAACCGTTTCGCCGATGATGGCACTTACATCTCAAGCGTGCCACGTACCTACTATGCCAACAATGCAACCTTGGCATGGAATGACCTCTTTAGCTCTCGCAAGATTCAGAATGCAGCTTACTGGAAGATTGCCAACGTAGAGTTGGGCTACAACTTCCCAGACAAGTGGTTTGGTGGCTATGTGAGCGGTGTACGTCTCTATGTATCAGCACAGAACCTCTACACCTTCACAGGTTACAAGGGATATAACGTAGACTATGCTGGTGGTACATTCACCCCAGGTTACAACTTCTGCTCATTCCCAACTCCACGCACATTCATGTGTGGTCTCCATTTCACATTCTAATAGTGAGAATAAGGATTATAAGATTCATTATTATTTAAAGAACATTTGATATGAAACTAAATAAATTATCATTAGCTCTGTTCCTCGGTCTTGGTGCATTGACTATGACTTCGTGCGAAGACAAACTGGAACTGGTAAACCCTAACCAGCAGACCACTGGTACCTTCGGTTTCAATGCCGATGACTTGGAAGAGTGTGTCATTGCTGCTTACCATGATATACGTATGGAGGGTTCTATGGCACGTGTTGGTTATACACTAGATGCTGTACGTGGTGATGAAGTGTGGAACTCTTCACAGGTGTGGTATCTGCCATTCGACGATATGGACGATCCTGCCACAGACGAAATCTCTATGTGGCCATGGCGTGAGTCTTACTATTGCATCAATGTATGTAATTTTATTCTCTCTCGTACAACAGGGGAAGACTCTCAACTCAGTGAGGCTATGAAACGTATCAAGGGACAGGCACTCTTCCTCCGTGCTTTCTCTTATTACAACTTGGTAGGCTATTATAAAGAGGTGCCATTGATTACAGACTATTCTACTTATTCTTCTTTGGATGGTCTGTATGGAGCTAACAACACCTTTGATGAGGTGCTCGACCAAGTAGAGACAGACTTGAAAGAGGCTATGACATTGCTTCCTAATCGCCAAGCTGGTGGTGAGTGGGCCAAGGGACGAGCTACTTGCGGTGCTGCTGCTGGATACTATGCACGTACCTTGATGTTGCGCCACAAGTATAGCGAAGCTTTGGAGGTTCTCAAAGACATCATAGGTGGACAGAAATATGGTCAGTATAAGCTAATGGCAAACTATGGAGACAATTTCCGTGAGGGCTCTCAGTATGAAAACAATGATGAGAGTCTCTTCGAGGTTCAGTTCTTGGATTATGGTTCTCAGGGAACCGTGGATGAGTGGACTCCTGTCAATGTGAGCCCTAACGCTTCTCAGGGACATGCTGTCGAGTCTAACTATTGCCCTGGTCGTTACGGCGGTTGGGCAGACCTGTCTGCTTCACCTTGGCTTTATCAGCTGTTTAAACAAGAGCGTACTACGGGCGGCAAGCTTGATCCACGTCTCTACTGGACAATTGGTACATACGAGACAGATTGGGAAGGCTTTGAGAATGGTAACGTAGCTTATACTACTCAGATGACAGCGACAGATACTGTTCCTACAAACAACGATAATGGCGGTCTGCCTATTGCCAAGTGGACTAATATGCGTACCAATCTCTATGATAAGGTGGCAACTGGTCTTAAATGTGGTATCAACCTCCGCATGATGCGTTACTCTGACGTATTACTTCGTGCCGCTGAGTGTGAAAATGAGGTGAATGGTCCTACACAGCAGGCTATCGATTGGATTAATCAGGTACGTGAGCGTGCTAACTTAAAAGATTTACAACTCTCTGATTTCGCAGGAAATAAGGATAAACTCTTTGAACAGATTGCTAATGTGGAGCGTCCAAAGGAGTTTGGTTGTGAGAATGGTCGTGGATTGGACTTGATTCGTTGGGGATTCTTCTATGACAGTGACCGTATGGCTCAGTTGAAGGAGCATGCAACATTCCGTATCTCTCCATATAAGATTAAGGAGCCAGTTAGTTACTCTCAGGTAGGTACTGACCCACAGTTGAAATGCTCTTATGATACATACGTAGCAGGTCATGAATTCTTGCCTATCTATCAGACATTGTTGAATGACAACCCTAACTTGAAAGGTAACTCTGCCAACTACAACACCGACAACTCAACCGATTTCTTCGGGAGAGGTTGGACTGTTCACCCAGTTGTGAACTTGAGCAAGTAATCGTATTCCTTATCCCATGGAGCTGGTCTCCAACTCCATGGGATAACCTAAGAACATTACACATATTTAATAAATATTGGAAATAATATGAAACACCTAAATAAATTAGCATCAGTCTTCTGTGTGGCAGCCATGGCGTTGACAGCGATGACAGGATGTGAGGGAAGTGACTTGTTTAGCGTCAACTCTCCTGATTGGCTCTCTGAAAAGATTGACTCAATCGAAAAGTCTAAGAATACAGGCGAGGAAGTGCTCGTGGGTATGAACGAGGATGTTTATACCATCGGTAGTACTGACTTTAGCTCAGGCTTTTGGACAGCATTCTCAAAGTATTATCAAGTGGATGACAACCAGAAGTGGAATGCAGTGTTCAACTTGAACATCAATCCAAACGACAATACTTATTATAAAAACTTTGGCGTATGTATTACAAACGATGCAGATCGTGGAAGTACTGACTACAAGGAGTATGGTGTGATTCGTTTCGATTGCACAGGTGACTCAACCTCTTTTAACTCTCAGTGGAGTACAAAGACAGGTGATAATTTTAATTACTATCTTCCATTCAAGTTCTCGGAGAGTAATCAGATTATGAGCCCTGTTGATAACAAAGATGCAGGCTTGCAGAAACTTGGTGGTAAAGTGACATTGACTGTAGATCGTTCCAAGGTAGATACATTCTTGGTTAAGATAACCAATGGTACAGTTACCAAGACCTATACTCAGCCATATAAGATTGGCAACCTCAATGCGGATGCCAGCGATACCAAGATTCGTTGTTTCTTGGTTCCTGAGGGTTCTTACATCGACTTCCTCCAGAGCAACATCGAGCCTATTGGTGGATATACTTCTGCCAAGGATAAGGCACCTGTATCTATGGTATTGAACAATGTGCCAGAGGAGGTAGACAAGGGTACTAAACTTGAGGATGCTATGGCTGGCGTTTCGGCTACCGTAACTTATGAGGAGGGCGTAACCAAGGTTATCCCAGCAGACCAGCTCTATTTCTCTGCTATCAACGACATGAACGAGGTTGGCG
>ERZ808267.100-NODE-100-length-39970-cov-3.581360_pt1 | contig 39970 bp, 35 predicted proteins | sample MGYA00521241_ERZ808267 | MGnify/ENA primary metagenome ERZ808267 (study PRJEB31516, sample SAMN03275592) | gut metagenome | biome: mammalia-associated habitat; material: feces | host: Papio cynocephalus | place: Kenya | collected 2012-07-19 ...
CGCGCAGCGAGCCCAGCAGGGGAACTCTGTCGCCCTTTTCCTTTTTGAGGCTGGGTTCGTATGTGAGGAAGTACACGCCCAAAATGATGTCCTGAGAGGGCGTCAAAATAGGCTTGCCCGAAGAGGGCGAGAAAATGTTGTTACTTGCCAGCATCAAGAGCTTGGCTTCCATTATCGCCTCTATTGAAAGGGGGACGTGGACAGCCATCTGGTCGCCGTCGAAGTCGGCATTGTACGCCGCGCAGACCAACGGGTGCAGGCGGATTGCGTCGCCTTCGATGAGGACGGGCTCGAACGCCTGAATGGAAAGTCTGTGAAGCGTGGGCGCGCGGTTGAGCATTACGGGGTGTCCCTTTGTAACCTCCTCCAAAATGTCCCAAACTTCGGGCGACTTCTTTTCAATCATCTTTCTGGCGCTGCGGACCGTGTGGACAAAACCGAGTTCCTTGAGGCGGCGAATGATGAACGGCTCGAAGAGCGTGAGCGCCATTTTCTTGGGCAGACCGCACTGGTTGAGCTTGAGGTCGGGGCCGATGACGATAACCGAACGGCCGGAATAGTCTACGCGCTTGCCGAGCAAGTTTTGACGGAATCTGCCCTGCTTGCCCTTGAGCATGCTCGAGATACTCTTGAGCTCGCGGTTGCCTGCGCCCGTTACGGGGCGGCCGTGGCGACCGTTGTCGAAGAGCGCGTCTACGGACTCCTGCAACATTCTCATTTCGTTGTGGAGAATTACATCGGGAGTCTTCATCGCCTTCAAAGACTTGAGGCGGTTGTTGCGGTTGATTACCCTGCGGTAGAGGTCGTTGAGGTCGCTGGTGGCGAATCTGCCGCCTTCCAACGGAACCAACGGGCGCAAATCCGGCGGAATTACGGGGAGAACCGTGAGAATCATCCATTCGGGGCGCGAGTTGCTCTGAATGAAGCCCTGAACGAGCTTCAAACGCTTTGAAAGCTTGTTTTTAATCTGCTTTGAGCGCGTAACTTTCATCTGCTCGACAAGCTCGTTTTCAAGCTTGCCCAAGTCGATTGCCTGAAGCATGTCGTAGATTGCCTCCGCGCCCATCTTTGCAACAAATTCCAAGTTGGCGTCTTTTGCGTTGCGGTATTCCTCTTCGGTGAGGAACTGGCCGTTTTCAAAAGAGGTGTCCATCTTGTCGAGAACTACGTATCTCTCGTAATAGATAACCGCCTCCAACTGCTTGGAAGTCATATCCAGCATCAAGCCCAGACGGCTGGGAAGGCTCTTCAAGAACCAAATGTGCGCGACAGGAACTGCAAGGACAATGTGCCCCATGCGTTCGCGGCGGACGCGGCTTGTGGTGACTTCAACGCCGCAACGGTCGCAAACCGTGCCTTTGAATCTGATTCTTTTGTACTTGCCGCAGGCGCATTCGTAGTCGCGCACGGGGCCGAAAATCTTTTGGCAGAACAAGCCGCCGACTTCGGGCTTGAACGTTCTGTAATTGATGGTTTCTGGATTTTTTACTTCGCCGTGAGACCACTGCAAAATGGTTTCGGGAGAGGCGAGGCCAATAGAGACGCAATCAAATTTCTTGTCGCTGTCAAAGCCCAAGGTTTCTCTTGCTTTGTTCGTATTGATATTTTCTTCCATAAAAATTCCTGTGCGTGCGGTTTACTCGCTTTCCTTGTTGAGGAGGTTTTCTTCGGGACGTTCCTTGTCGATGAGTTTGACGTCCAAGCCCAACGCCTGAATTTCCTTGACCAAGACATTGAACGACTGCGGCGTACCCGCCTGCAACGAACCGTCGCCCTTGACGAGCTGTTCGTAGATGCGCGTTCTGCCCTGCAAGTCGTCGGACTTGACTGTGAGCAATTCCTGCAAAACGTAGGCTGCACCGTATGCTTCGAGCGCCCAAACTTCCATTTCGCCGAAGCGCTGGCCGCCGTACTGAGCTTTGCCGCCCAAGGGCTGCTGCGTAATCAAGCTGTACGGGCCGACTGCACGGGCGTGAATCTTGTCCGCAACAAGGTGGTTGAGCTTCATCATGTAGATGTAGCCGACAACGACGTCCTGGTCGAAATATTCGCCCGTGAGACCGTCGAGCAGGCGAACCTTGCCGCTTTCGGGCATACCCGACTGGACCAAGTATTCGCGGATGTTCTTTTCGCTGATACCGTCGAAAATCGGGGTCGCGACCTTGATGCCGAGCTTTTTGCATGCCCAGCCCAAGTGCGTTTCCAAAACCTGACCGACGTTCATTCGCGAGGGAACGCCCATGGGGTTTAGGCAGATTTCAACTGCCGTGCCGTCGGGCAGATAGGGCATGTCTTCTTCGCGTACGATTCTCGCGACAATACCCTTGTTGCCGTGGCGGCCTGCCATTTTGTCGCCGACTTGAATCTTGCGCTTGATGGCAATGTAGACCTTGACTGAGCGGATTACATTGTTTTCGCTGGAAATGCCGCTTTCGGCGGAGTAGAGCTGGCGGTCTTTTTCGTTGTCTATTTCCGCGAACTTCGACCTGTACTTTTCGACAATGTTCATTATCTTATTGCGTACGGGCGAGGCCTCTATGGAAATCTGGTTCGGGACGGAAGCCAAGCTTCTCAGGAGCGTCTTTGTGATTTTTCTGTTCTGCGGAATTATAACTTCGCCGGTTTCCGAATTGCGGACATCGAGCGGAATTTTTTCGCCCAAGAGAATGTTGGAGAGTTCCTCCGTGAGCTGGGCGTGCAAATTCTTGGTATCGTTGCGATACTTTTCGTTGATTTTTCTGATTCTGCGGCGTTTGTCGCTGGGGTTTTGCTTTTCGGCTTCGTGTTCGGCCTTTCTGTTGACCTTCACGTCCATGACAATACCCTTGACGCCCGAGGGAACGGTAAGAGAGGAATCCTTAACGTCGGAGGCTTTTTCGCCGAAGATTGCCCTCAAAAGCTTTTCTTCGGGAGCGAGTTCCGTTTCGCTCTTCGGCGTGATTTTGCCTACGAGAATGTCGCCGGGTTTTACTTCCGCGCCCACTCTGATTACGCCCTCGGCGTCGAGATTCTTGAGAGCCTCCTCGCCGACATTGGGAATATCGCGCGTGATTTCTTCCATGCCGAGCTTGGTGTCGCGCGCGGTGCATTCGTAGTCTTCAATGTGGATTGACGTAAATACGTCGTTCTTGATGAGCTTTTCGGAGAGCAGAATAGCGTCTTCAAAGTTGTAGCCGTTCCAAGGCATGAATGCAACAAGGACGTTTTTGCCCAAAGCCAATTCGCCGTCTTCCGTGGCTGCGCCGTCGGCAATGACAGTGCCTTCCTGAACAAACTGCCCCTTCTTGACGACGGGTTTCTGCGTAAAGCATGTGCAGTTGTTGGAACGCATAAATTTGCGCAATTCGTAGACGTATACGCCTTTGGATTCGTCCGTCTTGTACTTGTCTGCGCCTTTTTTGGAGGGCATTTCGCCGTCGGGAGTTACAATCACGCGCTTTGCGTCAACGCTTGCAACCTTGCCCTTCGACTTTGAGAGAACTACCGTCTTGGAGTCCTTTGCAACATTGCCTTCAATGCCCGTACCAACGAACGGAGCCTGCGTTTTCAGCAGAGGCACGCCTTGACGTTGCATGTTTGCACCCATCAATGCACGGTTTGCGTCGTCGTGTTCCAAGAACGGGATCAAGCCTGCCGCAACGGATACCAACTGCTTGGGCGAAACGTCCATGTAGTCTACTTCCGTGGGGTCAACTTCGCTAACTTCGTCGAAGCGTCTTGCCGTAACTCTGCCGACCAACTTGCCGTCTTTGATTTCGGTGTTCGCCTGAGCTATTGTCTTGCCCTCTTCTTCGTCGGCGGAAAGGTATTCAATCTTGTCCAAGACCTTGCCGTTTCTGACCTTGCGGTAGGGCGTTTCGATAAAGCCGAATTCGTTGATTCTGGCGTACGAGGAAAGCGAGTTGATAAGACCGATATTCGGGCCTTCAGGCGTTTCAATCGGGCAAATTCTGCCGTAGTGCGAGGGGTGAACGTCGCGAACTTCAAAGCCTGCGCGCTCCCTGCTCAAACCGCCCTTGCCCAATGCCGAAAGACGTCTTTTGTGCGTCAATTCCGAAAGCGGATTGATTTGGTCCATGAACTGCGAAAGCTGGTCGCGGGCAAAAAAGTCTCTTATCTGCGAAGTCATCGTCTTGGAATTTACCAAGTGCGAGATTTTGATTTCGTCTTCCTGCTCCGATGCGCTGAGCTTTTCGCGGATATTCTTTTCCGTTTTCGCCAAGCCTATTCTGCACTGGCCGGCAATCAATTCGCCCGCCGTGCGGATTCTGCGCGAGCTCAAATTGTCGATGTCGTCAATTACGCCTTCGCCCTTTTTGAGTTTGCAAAGCTGCTTTGTAGCCTCAACGATGTCTTCGCTTGTGAGAATGCGGACGTCCAGCGGCGTGTTGAGCCCGAGGCGGTGGTTGATTTTAAAGCGGCCGACTCTGCCCAAGTCGTAGCGTTTTTCGTCGCGCAATGTGCGGCGGAAAAGCGACTTTGAGTTTTCCGAATTTACGGGTTCGCCGGGGCGGATTTGCATGAAAATGCACTTGAGCGCCTCTTCTTCGTTGCGCGTCTTGTCTTTCTTTATCGCCCTGATTATTGCGCCGTCGTCGACGGTTGTGTCTATGACCTTGATTTCCTCAATGCCTGCGTCGGCGAATTCCTTTACGGAGCGCTTTGTCAATGTTTCGTATTCCTTCAACAATACGACGCTGTTTGCCGAGCGCACGTTGTAGACGGCTTCCGCCAAAACGTAGTTGTTGAGGTCTTCGCGTTTGAGGGCGTCGGAAACTTTCCAAGTTTCCACTTTGTAGAAAAGGTCTATAATCTGCTGGTTGGAACTGTGTCCGAACGCTCTAAGCAGAGTGGTAATCAAAAACTTTCTTCTTCTACGGCGGCGGTCGATGTATACGTAGAGCAAGTCGTTCTGGTCGAACTGGACTTCAACCCATGTGCCGCGGTCGGGAATGAGTCTGAAAGAGTAAAGGATTTTGTCGGAACTGTGCATTGTTTCCTCAAAGCATATTCCGGGGCTTCTGTGGAGCTGGCTGACGACAACGCGCTCGGCGCCGTTTACAATAAAGCTGCCGCTTTCGGTCATCAAATTGATGTCGCCCATGTAGATTGTTTCTTCGTGGGCTTGGTCTCCCTGTCTGATTCTGAAAGTAACGTCGAGGGCTGCGGCGTATGTTTCGCCCTCTTTTATGCACTCAACTTCGGAAAGCTTGGGCGCTTTCAACTCGTATCTTACGTATTCGAGCTTGTTCTTGTTGTCATAGCTTTCAATGGGGAATATCTCGCTGAACACGGCATGAAGACCCATCATCTTCCTCTCCGACGGCGGCACGTCTTTTTGCAGAAAATCGGCGTAGGATTTCACCTGATTTTCTATTAGATTGGGAATCGGCAAGACTTCCTTAATTTTTCCAAAGCTTAATCTATCTGACATACTTTTGAGATATTTTGGGGAGGATTTCACCCCCTTGCATCTGCGGGGGATTTTTATATGTTTGCTGGGTCGCTCACCAGCTCCCGTTTTTCAACGGGGAGGCCCGCCTTTTTACGCCGCGGGCTTTAATGCGGAAAAAGCGGACATCGACAGCGCGCAAACGCACTGCCGATTATCCGCGAAATTTGTCAAAAATCTATCAAGTTTACTACTTGACTTCGACTTCTGCGCCGGCGTCCTTAAGTTTCTTGGCGATTTCGGCGGCTTCGTCCTTGGTAGCACCTTCCTTAACAGGCTTCGGAGCACCTTCGACCAAAGCTTTTGCTTCGGCGAGGCCGAGACCCGTGATACCGCGGATTTCCTTAATGATGGCGATTTTCTTGGAAGCTTCGAACGACTTGAGGATAACGTCAAATGCGTCCTTTTCTTCAGCGGCTGCGGCGGCTGCGCCACCGGCTACTACTGCTACGGGAGCAGCTGCGCTTACGCCCCATTTTTCTTCGAGCTCTTTTACGAGAGCGGCCGCGTCGACAACCGTCAAGGCGCTGAGCCATTCAATTACTTGTTCTTTTGTGATGTCTGCCATTTTATTTATCTCCTTTGAACGCTTAGCGCCCCGTCGGGGCAATTAAGAGGGCGTTCCCCTCCTAAGCATGTTCTTTAGTTGTTATTTTTTGCTGCCGCAAACAACGCAAACATTATGTCTGCGGCGTTTAAATTTATCTTCGACAAGCCCGACCGCCGCTCAGGCGGCCGAACTGAAAGCAACCCTACTGGGCTGCGGCTTCTTCGCCGCCGCCGAGCTTTTCGGCGCGCATAAAGACAACGCGAACCATCTGCTTTGCGGGTGTGCTGAGCAACGACAGGAACTTGGCGCGCATTTCGGGAAGGCTCGGGAGGCTGCCCAAGTACTCGATGTCCGCCTTTGTCATTACTTTTTCGCCCAACAGGCCGAGTTTGATGTCGGCGTTTTCGCGCGCCTTGAAGAATTCCACAACGGCCTTGGCAACCGAGGCGGAATCATTGCCGCCGCTGATGACTGCCGTGGGGCCCGCCAAAACCGAGCTGATGTCGGGGAGGTTCAATTCCTTAGCGGCAATGGAAATGATTGAATTCTTTGCAACGTGGAACTGTGCACCCGCCTGAGCGAGAGCCTTGCGGAATGCGCTGGCGTCGGATACCGTAACGCCCGCGAAACTTACGAAGAACAAATGTTCGGAAGCGCCCAACATATTACGCGCTTCTTCTACGAGATATTTCTTTTCCGGTCTCATTGTATAATGTCCTTCTCCTTATTCGGCAACTTCAGAGAGAGCCACTTTTACCGAGGGGCTCATCGTGGAGCTGATTGAAACTGAATTGATGAATTTACCCTTGATGACTTCGGGCTTTGCCGCCGCGACGCTCGAGAGAGCCGCCTTTGCGTTTTCAAACAATTTGTCGTTTGCGAAACTGCGCTTGCCGACGACAACAACCAAGTTTGCGGTTTTGTCCATCTTGTACTCTACGCGGCCGCCCTTGACTTCCTTGATTGCGGCTTCGACGTCGTCCGTCACCGTGCCGCTCTTGGGATTGGGCATCAAGCCTCTGGGACCGAGAATTCTGGCGAGCTTTCTGACTTCCTTCATAGCCGAAGTAGTCGAAACGGCTACGTCGAAGTCCATCCAGCCGCCTTCAATTTCCTTTGCCAAATCGGCAAGACCCGCCTTGTCGGCGCCTGCCGCCAAAGCAGCTTCGGGCTGTTCGGTGAAAACTACAACCCTGACCTTTTTGCCGCTTCCGTTGGGAAGGCGCACAGTGCCGCGAACCATCTGGTTGCTCTGCTTGGGATCTACTGCGAGGTTGATTGATATTTCCACAGTTTCGTCAAAGCCCGCTTTGGGCATCGACTGCAACGCGTTTACGGCGTCCTGCAAGGCCAAGGGCTTTGCGGAGGAGGCCTCCATCGCTTTCTTGTATCTTTTGCTTCTTTTTACCATGACTTTTTGTGTCTCCTGCGTTATTTGCAGTGCGGTTATTGTTTGTTTTGCCGAAAGTCGCCTTTCGACAAACCGAGCGTTCGCCCCGTTGAACGAACGCCCATTGCTGAAATTAGTCTACAACGTCGATACCCATCGAGCGCGCCGTGCCTTCGATTATGCGGCAAACGGCTTCGGGGGAAGTTGCGTTGAGGTCCTTTTCCTTAATCTTGGCGATTTCCTTAATCTGAGCCTTTGTAACCTTGCCGACCTTGTCCACATTGGGCTTGGCGCTGGCGGTTTCAATTTTTGCGGCCTTCTTAAGCAATACCGCAGCCGGCGGAGATTTGAGGATAAACGTAAAGGACTTATCCTGATACACCGAGATTACCACGGGCAAAATCATTCCCGCCTGATCCTTGGTGCGAGCGTTGAATTCTTTGCAGAATCCCATAATGTTGACGCCGGCGCCACCGAGAGCGGGACCGACCGGCGGTGCGGGGTTAGCCGCACCCGCAGGGAGCTGCAACTTGATTACTTTTACTACTTTCTTAGCCATTTTTTCTTTCTTATAAGAATTTGTTTACTTGCTTGAGGCTGTGCGTAAATTCTACTCCGCTTCTTCGGACTTTACTACCTGATTGTATTCGAGTTCCACGGGCGTGTATCTGCCGAAGATATTGACGCTCACTTTCAGCTTGCAAAGCTCTTCGTTTATTTCTTCGACGCTGCCGATCAAGCCCAGGAAAGGCCCGTCGGTAATTTTGACGGATTCGCCGACAGTAAAGACGACCTTCGGGCGAACCGCGCCCTCGGCCTGCTGTTTCTGTTCCATAATACTGTCGATTTCCGACTTGCTCAGCGGAATGGGCTTGTCGCCGCCTATAAAATTGACAACACCGTTGATACCCTTGATAAAGTACCACGGTTTTTCCAAAAAATTGTCCTCGGAATCGTAAAGCTTGATTTTTATGAAAATATAGCCGGGGTAGAGCATTCTGCTAACCTGCTTTTGTTTTTGCTCTACTTTGCCGTTGCGCTTTACCTGAACGAGGGTGGAGACTTTTTCTTCGGGCGCTAAAACATCGTCTTTTGATATGTATTCGCCCATATCTTCGCGGTCTATCATTCTCTTGAGGTGTTCGACCGCCTTGCGTTCCATATTTGAACGCGTCTGAATGGTGTACCATTTGCGCCCGTTGTCGGACTGGGAAAGCTGTTGAGCCTCTTCCATACTATTTACCGCCCTTCACCAGCCATGTAAACAAATCCACCACGTTGTATATGGCGAAGTCCGCCGCGCTAACAAACACGCCCAAGAGACCTATTGCCACAAAAACAACTACTACCGAATTGAGCAGCTCGCGGCGCGTCGGCCACGCGGCTTTCTTTAATTCAACCACGGTTTCCCTGTAGAATTGTCTTATTTTGCTGATTGGATTTGTCATTTTTCTTAGTGCACCGCGTGTTTTATTGAAAAAATCCGCAACAATCCGAACCAAAGCGCCACGCCCACTCCGACACGAATTACGAAAATCGCCCACATTCATACACGGCGAAATTTTAAAATGCGCCGAAAAGAACTTTTACGGATTCAAAATTAAAAGAACGCAGGGAAAGAGGGACTCGAACCCCCAACACACGGTTTTGGAGACCGTAGCTCTACCAATTGAGCTATTTCCCTGTAAAAAAGAACTTTCTCTAATTGCCTATAAAAGCGGGTTTGTCAATAAAAAACTCGTCAAAAATAGGCGTCAAAGCCAGAAGAGGGATTTTCCCCCTTCTGGCGACTTCTCAGTTGAAAAAACTAAGCAACGATTTCCGAGATACGACCCGAACCGATTGTGCGGCCGCCTTCGCGGATAGCGAAACGCTGACCTTTTTCCATAGCGATGGGCTTCTGGAGTTCAATCTGGAGTTCGATGTTGTCACCGGGCATAACCATTTCGACGCCTGCGGGAAGTTCGCAAACACCCGTAACGTCTGCCGTGCCGAAGAAGAACTGCGGGCGGTAGTTGGTGAAGAACGGAGTATGACGGCCGCCTTCTTCCTTGGTGAGAACGTAAACCTGAGCCTTGGCCTTGTGGTGGGGCGTAATCGAGCCGGGTTTCGCCAAAACGTGACCGCGCTGGATGTCGTCTTTTTCGATACCGCGGAGGAGCAAACCGACGTTGTCGCCAGCCTGACCCTGATCGAGGCTCTTACGGAACATTTCAACACCCGTTACAGTCGTCTTGCGGGTTTCGCCCAAGCCGACGATTTCAACTTCGTCGCCAACCTTTACCATACCGCGCTCGATACGGCCGGTAGCAACTGTACCACGACCCGTGATGGAGAACACGTCTTCAACGGACATCATGAAAGGCTTGTCGAGGGGACGTACGGGTTCGGGGATTTCGGCGTCGATTGTGTCCATCAACTGGTTGATGCTGTTTACGCCGAATTCAGTGCCGTTGAGGGCGCCGAGAGCCGAGCCGCGGATGATCTTGATGTTGTCTCCGTCGTAGTCGTACTTGTTGAGGAGCTCGCGGATTTCCATTTCGACGAGTTCGAGCAATTCGGGGTCGTCAACGATGTCGCACTTGTTCAAGAATACGACAATCTGGGGAACGCCGACCTGACGAGCCAAAAGGATGTGTTCGCGCGTCTGGGGCATCGGGCCGTCTGCAGCGCTGACAACGAGGATAGCGCCGTCCATCTGGGCAGCACCCGTGATCATGTTCTTTACGAAGTCCGCGTGGCCGGGGCAGTCTACGTGTGCGTAGTGGCGGGTGGGAGTTTCGTATTCAACGTGAGCAACAGCGATTGTTACAGTCTTGGTAGCGTCGCGAACAGTGCCGCCCTTAGCGATGTCCTGATAGGACTTAAATTGAGCCAGGCCCTTGTCCGACTGAACCTTCAAGATTGCAGTTGTGAGTGTAGTTTTACCATGGTCGATGTGACCGATAGTGCCTACGTTTACGTGTGGTTTTGATCTGACGAATGATTCTTTCGACATGGTTCTTTCGGTTTCTTTTTTTAGGTTTAGTTGATGACTTTTTATATGGAGCCTCAGAGCGGATTTGAACCGCCGACCCCGTCCTTACCAAGGACGTGCTCTACCTGCTGAGCTACCGAGGCATTCATATAAAAGGCCGCCAGTTATCTGGCGTTTCTTCTATTGAAAGTGGACTAACCTGCATGATTTTTACTTTCGCGTCAACTATTTTTTTTATTTTTTTCTTGAGCGGCGAAAAATTTTCTGCGAGAAAGCTTGGAACTCGACGGAGCGAACCATCTATGCAGCCTGCAAAACTTTCCGATTTCCGCGTAAAAAGCGCAACCATAACGGCTCAGGAGCTGCTAAAGCACAAAATTTCCCCCAACCCCTGTGCGCAATGTCCGAATTTCGGCAGGCGCTGGGCGTGTCCGCCGTTCGAACACTCCCCCATTGCCGAAGTGTTCCCGAATTTCGACGCCCTGCTCTATGCCGTCGAGATCCCCTCCGCCCCGAATCTAAGCGCTCAGGAATCTACCGAAGCCGCCCGAAAAATTCTCGACCCCATTTTTTACGAAATGGAACATGACGCGCCGCAATCGCTTTTGCTGCTGGCTGGCTCGTGCATTTGCCCGCTTTCCGAAAATTGCCCGCGCAACGGAAACAAGCCATGTGCGTATCCGCACAGAATGCGCGCGAGCCTTGAGGCGCTCGGCTTCAACGTGGTAGAGCTTTGCAAAAAATTTCTCGACACCGAAATTCTCTGGCAATCTCCCGACGGCACTCCTCCGCCGTATTACACCCTTGTCTACTCTCTTTTAAAAAAAACGCGCGAGGGCGCGTAATGGTTGGCGTGGCGTGGTTTTATTCTAAAGTAAAAGGCGTTTTTCAAAACGCCTTTCTTTATCATAAACCACGCCAACCATTACGCGTCCTCGCGCGTTTTAAAGGATTCGAGCTCTATTTCGAACAACAAGTCCGACCTGCAAATTGTGCTAAACGACGGGCAAAACGCAATTTTTGCCGTTTTGTTCCACGCCTTGAAAAGCTCGAAATATTCGGGCTTTAGGCAGTAAACCACGGCATTTACAGTGTCATCGAACGACATCGAACGCGATTTTAAAATACCATCTATTACTTTCAGAGTTAAATTAACCTGCGCTGATATATCGCCTACATGGGCTGTTTTTCCGTCTGGTAAAATACTCGCCGTACCCGAAATCATAACACGACGCCCCGACGACGAATGCACCTCTACGGCGCGGGCAAAAGAGCTGCCGTATTCGGTAGCGCCGCCCTGCAGCGGAGAGGGAAGGTCTATTGCAAAATTTTCGTCGCCGCCCTCGAGACCGCGCTTGGACTTCACGGCAAACGCCCCCGAAACACACAATGCCCCCGCATGGTTGGGCGAACCTATGCCAGTGCTTGCAGGCAGGAGGGAATCGAAAACGCCGCGGGTGTTGAAAAAGTCGGTGCGGGCGCGGTTGAAATCGGAATACCAGTCGAGAATGGAATCGTTGTAAAACCACGTGCGGACAATGTCGGTAAAGGCAAAGCCGCACTTGCGCAAAATAGCCTCGAGATTTTCAAGATTCGACTTCGCGTGCTCGTAGGGGTTCGAATTGTCGAGCGAAGCATACACGCCGAAAGTGCGGCAGTAGACGTTTTGGGAATCTTCGTAAACGGCGCCCTTGGCACCCGACTCGCTCTTGAAATACGCGGGAACTGCGCCCTTTACCGCCACAAAATGCGCCCCCGCAAGAACCGGCTTTGCGCCCTCCTCAAGCGGAAGAATCCAGTTGACGGGAAAATTCGAGCCCAACAGCGGCAGCAAGACCTCCTCAAAACTTTTCGGCGCGTAAATCTCGACGGAAACCAAATCCGCCCCCTGCGAATGGAACTCGCGCAAAGCCTCCACAATTTGAATGTAGGCGTTCGTTGGCGAATCGAATTGAACCGAATTGTGAAGCTCGGCAACGTCTTTGTCCAAAGTGATTATCTTCATAACATACACTCCCCTGTTTGAAACGGTTCAAAAACAAATTCCAAATAATGTCAAATTTTTTAACTCAAAAACATCGTTTTACGCACAAAACACACACCGACACCCAAATACAGCACATCAAAAACACATAAAAAGCACAAGTACGGAAAGAATTAAATGCGCTTTACGGCGATTTTCTCCAGCTGGGACTTCCTCAGCGAAATTTCGGAATCTTTCACGCGGACAATTACGGGGTCGCCCAGCGGTGCGCGGCGGAGAACCTCCACGACGGAATCGACAGCCAAAAGCGGCTCGCCCGATTTCGACTTAGCCGAAGACAGAACAACGGCGCGCTCGCCGACGGCAAGCTCCGAAAGCCAAACCGCATGCGGACAATCAGCGCAGTTGGCGTCTTTCCTGCGGGCGCATTTCGAACACGAGTTTGTGCCGCTGCCCTTGAGGAAATCTACAAGCTTTTCCATAATGGAATCGTCGAGGGCGTGCTCCATTCGGCACGCCGCGATGTTCGCCGAAGCCTCGTCGACACCGAGAACGCCCGTGAAAAATCCGCGCAAGAGCTTGTGCTTTCTGTAGACGTTTTGCGCGCGCTGCCTGCCCTCTTCGGTGAGAACCACGGGCTTGTATTTTTCGTACTCGACAAGCCCCTTGTCCGAAAGCGTGTTGAGCGCGGCAGTCGCCGAGGGCTTCTTTACGGACATCGCCTTTGCAATGTCGGTAAGGCGCGCAAAACCGTTCTCCGCCGAAAGCGCGGAAATTGTCTCGAGATAGTCTTCGAGATTTTCGGAAAGATTTTGCGGGATTTCGTTCATAATAAAGCCGATTTTCAGACGCTATTGAAGGCGCGCGGGGGTGTCAACATTTAAAGATTGGCTCAAGAACGCGAGCCGCCGCCAAGCATGTACAAAGACATTCCGCAGCGGGCGCAGTCGAACTTCGCCTCAAGTGAAATCCGACCGTCGGAAAGGCGGAAAGGTTCTCTGAAATTTTTCGGCGGATTCGTTTTTTTGCACATGCCAAGTTCGCGCAAAATGCAGTGGCGCGTAATCATGACGCGCAAGCCGGTAAAATCGCGGCGCGTCTCGGGCGCGGATTCGGAAATTTCAAAACCCATTTCGCGATAAAACGCCCGCGCGGATTCGTTGTAGACGTTGGCAAAGGAGTCAAGCGAAAACGGCGGCTCGGCGAAATCGGCTTTGCGCGGCAGCCTGCGCACGCGCCCCGAACGCGCCGCCAGATAGTTCGACAAAATGTTTTCGGAAAGTTTTTCGACAAGTTCGCGCCTGAGCGAATTGACTTGGGCGGCGCGCAAAAACGGCAGGGTATCGGCATCTATGCGCACGGCGACGGCGGAAAACGGAGTGTCGGAAAGCTTCGATAGATTCCCGCGCAGGCGCTCCGCGGCGGCGGCAAAATTCTGCGAGACCTCGGCGTCCGTTTCGGGAAATAAAACCTCCGCCGAATTTCCGCGACCGTCGGCGGCGCAAAAACGCAAACCCGATTCAACGCGCGAGACGTCTATGACAATATCCATGCGGCGCGACATTCCGCCCTTGAGCGATTTCTCAAACGCGGAATCTTTGTTGCGCCAGATTTTCGCGCCCGCGTCGGGAAACAACTTTTCGGCGGGCGTGCCTATGTAGACCCTGTCGCCGTCGATTCCGCAAACGGACGCGCCAAACGGCGCAGCCCCCTCGAAAAACAGACCGTCGCCGTTTGAAAAAATTTTGTCGGCATTTGGGAAGCGAAAACCGCCCGAAAAACTTTTTTCAACAGTCCCCAAAAATTCGCCGCGGGCTTTGGGCGTTGCAAAGCTCTCGTTGCCCGCCGAAATTCCGTGTAAATGATACTCGGTTGAAAGGCGCGAAAACGTCTTGCGCGGGTTCGGTTCGAACGGCACGCGCGAAACTCCCGAAGAAAGCCTCCCAAACTTGTCGGGATTTTCCGCTACAAGGTTGTCCAAAATGCGGCTGTAATAGGCGGTGATGTTCTTGACGTAGTCGGCGTTTTTAAGTCGCCCCTCTATCTTGAAAACGGAGACGCCTGCCGCAGCCAATTCGGCTATCGATGCGCTTCTGTCCATGTCGCGCAGGCTCAAAAAATACGCGTCGGGCGCTATTTTTTTGCCGTCGGCGTCGGTAAAAGAATACTTCATTCTGCAGGGCTGGGCGCATTCGCCCCTGTTGCCGCTGCGCCCGCCGATTGCCGCGCTCAAGTAGCACTGCCCGCTGTACGAAACGCACAAAGCCCCGTGCACAAAGCATTCAAGCCTGTTGGGAACGGCGGCGGAAATTGCCGAAATTTCGCGAAGGGAAAGCTCGCGCGCCAAAACGAGCGTATCGAAGCCGCAGGCGGAGAGAAACCGCGCCTTTTCGGGTGTAGTCAAGTGGCACTGCGTGCTCGAATGAAACGGCATCGGCGATTTGCATTCGCGCACAAGCCCCATGTCCTGAACTATGGCGGCGTCCACGCCCGCGGCGTAAAGTTCGTCCATCAGGCGGCAGGCGCGCGGAAGCTCCGCGTCGGTCAAAATGGTGTTGACGGCGGCGTAGACCCTGCACGAATACACGTGGGCGAACCGGCAAAGTTCGGCGATGTCGGCAACGGAATTTCCCGCCGCCGAACGCGCCCCGAATTCGGGAGCGCCTATGTAGACGGAATCCGCCCCCGCGAGAATCGCCTCTCGGGCGGTTTCCGCATCGCGGGCGGGGGAAAGCAGTTCAAGCTGCAATTTTTCGCCCATTTTATTTCAGCGAAGATTCCGATTTTTTCAAAAAGCACGCTCCGACAAATGCCGCCGAAAGCGCGGCAAGACCAAGGCAACCGTTTGTTATCCACTGGTTGCCCAGCCAGAATTCGCAGTCGCGTCCGACGAGCGAAAACCCCTTGCTGTAAATCATCATCAGGAAAATCGCCCCCGAATGGAACGCTATGGGAGAAAGTAGCGACTTTGTCTTGACGTAGAGCATGCACAAGACCATTCCGAAGACAAAGAGGCTCAAAAACGGGACAATCTCGAAGTTGTACGCTATTGCGATTGTGTCGAAATAGAAAGACTGAAAACCCGAATACCAGTGGGCGCTGTGTCCGTTGTCGGGAAAGTATTTGAAGAGGTCGTACGGCGTTTTGAAATGTTTGTACGCAAAGAACAGCGAACTTAAAACCATGCCAGAAAGCGCGCCGAAAGCCGTGTAAATGCTGCGCATGAGCAGCCCGCGGAATACGACTTCCTCGAGAATCCCCAAAATTACGCTGCCTGCCAGCGCCGAAATTATTATGGAAAAGAAATCGGCATCGGGTTTGACAGACGCCCCGCAAACGCCGACCTGAACGGCTGTGATAACCGCGACCGCACAGAAGCCGAAAATCCAAAAGCCGCAGAATTTTTTAAGAGAGGCGGCGTCGAACGAAATGCCCAAATTGCGCAGCGAAAGCAGCCCGCAGGCGCGCAGAATGAAAGGCAGGGCAACGACTATCGGCGCCCAGCAGAGACGGTCGTAAAATATGTCCACGCGCTTTTTCGCCAAATACTGCGAAAGCTCGCACGGGTAGTTTGCATTGACCCATTCGTTGAGCCAGAAAAACAGCGGCGTCGCAATGCTTGCAAAAAGGCTCGCGCCAAGATAGACGTACAAAAACAGCAGCAGCCCCCTGTAGACGTGCGAAGTTTCGGGAGCGTCAAAAAGCATTAAATCTCTTTCTCTTTTCATAAAAAATCGGGTATTTTGCATATTGTGCCCGAAGCGTTGGGTAAAATCAACAAAATACGCAGTGCTGCGCCTTATATGCTTGAAAACTCGCGGCGGTTGTGTGTTATAATCGCTTTGTATGGGAAACGTATTCGGAAAATTTTTCAAAGTGGCGACATTCGGCGAAAGCCACGGCGCGGCGGTAGGCTGCATAATAGACGGCTGCCCCAGCCGCGTGGAACTTTCCGAAAGCGACATTCAGGCGGAACTCGACAGGCGCCGCCCGGGGCAGTCGGACATCTCCACGCCGCGCAACGAAGCCGACGCCTGCAAAATACTTTCGGGCGTGTACACCGGCAAGACACTCGGCACGCCGATTTGCATAGTGGTTAAAAACAAAGACCAGCACTCCGCCGACTACGACGAAATTGCAAAGCTCTGGCGCCCATCCCACGCCGATTTCACCTACGACGCCAAGTACGGCATACGCGACCCGCGCGGCGGCGGCAGAAGCTCGGCGCGCGAGACAATCGGGCGCGTAGCCGCGGGCGCAGTGGCGAAAAAAATTCTAAAGGGCGTAAAAATAACCGCATGGGTTGAAAGCATAAACCTGCTTTCAATGCCCGCTCTCGAAACCACGCCCGCGCGCGAAGAGATAGAGGCAACCCCCGTGCGCTGCCCGCACAAGCCCACTGCCGACAAAATGGTGGAGCTTATAAAAAAAGTCCGCACAATGGGAGACTCGGTCGGCGGCGTGATTCGCTGCCGCATAGAGGGGCTTCCCGCGGGCTTGGGAGACCCCGTATTCGACCGCTTCGAGGCCGACTTGGCAAAGGCAATGCTTTCAATTCCCGCAACAAAGGGCTTTGAAATCGGCAGCGGCTTTGCTGGCACGCGAATGTTCGGCTCGAACCACAACGACATTTTCACGCTCGACGAAAACGGCGGCGTGTCGACAAAGACCAACAACGCCGGCGGCGTGCTCGGCGGAATGACGACATCGCGCCCGATAGACTTCAAGGTAGCTTTCAAGCCGACCGCCACAATAGCAAAGGAACAGGACACGCTATCGCGCGAACTAAAGCCCGTAAAAGTGGTGGGCAAAGGCAGGCACGATCCGTGCGTTCTGCCCCGCGCAGTGCCCGTGGTGGAGGCGATGGCGGCACTCGTCGCAGTGGACGCGCTCATGGCGCAGCGCGCAATAACTTCGGAGTAGACCTATGGCAACGGATACGTTTTTAATTTTGGGATCTCAGCACTCGGGCAGGCGCGCGCTGTGCGCCGACGTCTGCAAAAACGCACTCGCGGAAACGAAGTGCGCGGTGTTCGTATCCGAAAGCGAACCGCCGTCGAAGTCGGACTTGGCGACGCTCGAAAACGTCGAAACCATAACCTATGCCGACGCCTCGGATATTTCGGAAAAAATCCCGCAGGAGGCTCAATGCGTTTTCGTGATTGCCGACGCGCGACAAAACCTCGCCGACTTTATCGAGAATTTCAAGGAGCTGGCGGATTCGGGCGCATTGCGGCTCGTGCGCATATGGTCGGTTGTAGACTGCGCAATGAGAATGCGCGAAGGCGCAACAATGGCGCCGTATTTCGACGCGCTCTCGCACTTTGCCGACTGCGTGGTTTTAGGCAACCGCGCGGGCGTGCCCGACACCTCCGTAAAGGAGCTTACCGACACTTTCAAGAAACAGTGCAAGCCGCATTTGGTCGTTTTTGCCGACAAATTCGGCAGGGTGAAAAATCCTCTGGAGCTGACGATAGACGAAACGCGGAGAATTTCGATGCTCTTCGACGAATTCGACCCCGTGGACGAACTCGACATAGACGAAGACAACCTCCCCGACGAGCCGTTCTCGCTGGAGCGCAAGCCCGACCCGTACCTCGAGCGCCTGCCCGGCGGGCACAGAAAAATAACCCTGCCCGTTCCGCCCGAAGCCCCGCGGGAAGAAAAATAAAAAACATCAAAAAATAATGAAAACGGACATTTCAAAAAACATATCCTCGGGCGTGTCGAAAGTAAGCGCATACGTCCCCGGAACGCAGCCGCAAAGCGGCAGCTGGGTGAAGCTCAACACGAACGAATTTCCCTACCCGCCGTCGCCGAAGGTCAAAGAGGCAATAATTGCCGAACTCGGCAGCGACGCAGCAAGCCTGCGCCTCTACCCCAGCCCCGAAAGCGCTCCGCTTCGCTCGGCGCTTGCCCGATATTTCGGCGTGCCCGAAAGCTGCGCTTTCGCCGCAAACGGCAGCGACGACGTTCTCAATCTGGCAATCCGCGCCTTCAGCGACGCCTCGAAAAGCGTCGCGACCCTCTCGCCAAGCTACAGCCTCTACCCCGTGCTTGCAAAAATTCAGGATTCGCAGCTTGAGCAGATTCCGTTCAATGCGGACATGTCGATTCCCTTTGAAAAAATTTTCGCAAGCCGCGCGAACATATTTTTCTTCACCAACCCCAACGCGCCCACGGGCGTCGGCTTCGGCGAAGACACCGTGCGCAGGATAGCCGAAAACTTCGACGGCGTGGTTTTGGTTGACGAGGCGTACGCCCCGTTTGCCGGATACTCCGCGGCAAAACTTGTTGAGGAATACGACAATTTGATAATCACGGGAACTTCGTCGAAAGGCTGGGCGCTGGCTGGAATGAGAATAGGCTGGGCGCTCGCCGCGCCGAAAATTGTCGAAATTCTCGACAGGGTTCGCGACAGCTACAACCTCGACCGCCTCGCGCAGGCTGCGGGCGTAGCCGCGCTCGAAGACAAACCCTACTACGAAAAGATGCGTGCCGTCGTAATCGAAGAACGCCTTTCGACCGAAAAATTCTTCGACTCGCTCGGCTGGTTTTATTACAAAAGCTCCACAAACTTCGTGCTTTTCCAACCGAAAAACGCCGCGGGCGAAACTTCGGCGGCGGTCGCGGCAAGCCTGTTCGACTTCCTCAAACAAAACAAAGTCCTGCCGCGCTACTTCCCGAACGAGGAATCGATAAACTCGTTCATCAGGCTCACCATAGGCACGGGCGAAGAAATGGCGGTGTTCAAAAAGACCGTCGAGAAATGGCTGAATTTATGAAAAAGAGAACCGCAGAAATAAAAAGAGACACAAAGGAAACGCAGATAGAGATTAAGCTCAATCTCGACGGGAGCGGAAAGTACGAAGTAGACACGGGAATTCCGTTCTTCGACCACATGCTCTCGCTCTTCGCGCGCCACGGGCTTTTCGACCTCGAAATTAGGGCGCACGGCGACATAGACGTAGACTACCACCACACCGTGGAGGATACGGGAATAGCTCTCGGGCAGGCTTTCAAAAAGGCGCTCGGAGACAAGGCGGGAATCAACCGCTACGGATTCTTCATTCTGCCCATGGACGAAACCCTCGTGCGCACCGCGATAGACTTCGGCGGCCGCCCGTACCTCGTCTACGATCTCGGCGATACCGACGCCCGCGTGCGCGACTTCAACGTATCCCTGTGCAGGGAGTTTTTCCAAGCCTTTGCAAACGAGGCTGCGGCAAACCTCCACATAAAGCTTGAATACGGCGGCGAACCCCACCACGTAGCCGAAGCGGCATTCAAGAGTTTTGCCCGCGCAACATGCGCGGCGGTCTCGGAAAACGCGCGCCTAAACGGCGAGATTCCCTCCACAAAGGGCGTAATTTAGCACCGCGGCAACAGACGCATTTTTCGAACAAAATTCCAAACACAAAAAAAGCGGAAACTTTTTCAAGTTTCCGCTTTTTTATAAGCTGAGCCTGTCGCCGAACTATTTTTTGGGATAGGAGGCGGGAACAAAGTCGCTGTTCTGGAGGTAGTCTATGCTCTTCTTTACGCTGACCTTGGGTTCAAAGTTGTAGCGTTCTACTTCCACGACAATGCCTTCGACCGACTTGGGCAGGTTGTTGAAAATGGCGTCGAAGCCGACCATGCCGCTCTGTCCGAGTTCCTTGTCGTCCTTGATATGCAGAAGCATGAAGCGGTTGGGGTACTTCTTGAAGTACGCAACGGGGCTTTGTTCGCCGCGAACCGTCCAGTAGACGTCCATTTCAAAATTGACGTATTCGGGGTTGGTGTTCTCGATGAGATAGTCGAGAATCATCTGCTTGCCGATTTTCTGGTATTCGTGCTTGTGGTTGTGGTAGCCGAAACGCAGACCGGCATCTTTGCAGAGTTTGCCGACTTGGTTGAAGTAGTTTGCGTACGCCTTCAACTCTTCCATTGTGGAGAATTTTTCGTAGGGGTCTACTACATATTTCATACCCGCGCGCTTGTGGGCGTCGATTGCCTTCTTCCACCATTCGAGCGATTTGGAGTAGTCGCCGGAGGCGATTTCCTCTTTAGAAAGGGGCTTTCTTGCGTGGGAGGAAATGACCTTCATGCCGTTTGCCTCTATCGACTTCTTGAATTCTTCGGGCGTCAAACCGTAGAATTTGCCGTCGGCATAGCCCGCGGCTTCGCATTCGGTAAAGCCCATTTCACCCGCCGCCTTGACCGTGCCGGCGTAGTCTTTTTTTATGTCGGTTCTCAGCGAATAGAGCTGAAGTCCGATGTTCTTTTTCTGGCAGGTTTTCTGCTGGGAAGCGCATGCCGAAAACGTCAAGGTTGCGGCGGCAATTATTGATAGTATCAGTGTTTTTTTCATAATTTGTTTTTTATTCAATTTTGAAAAGCCCCACTTTGGGGCGAATATGTATAGTGTCTTAAATCGCGCCCGAAGTTTTGCAAGTTTTTTCTAACCCGACCGGACAATCGTTTTTGCGCGGGCGGCGGCTAAAATTCGACCTGCTCCAGCGAGGAGACAATGCCGCATGTCGGCTGCACTCCGCCGAGATAGTCGTCGCCGTAATTGTGGATAATGTCGGGGCGGACTATGCGGAACGTCTTTACGGGAATTTCGGCGGCAAAGGCAAAATCTTTGTGGACGTTGTCGCCTATGTAGACAATTTCGCCCAGCTCCACGCCGAAATATCGGGCGAGAATTTCAAAACTCTTGGGCGAAGGCTTTGCAAAATCCGCGCCCAATTCGCCCGTGTAGATTATTTTGCAAAAGTCCTTCTCTGCGCCGACTGCGGCAATTTTATTGCGCTGGGTAGGGGCAAAGCCGTCGGTTATTATGGCGGTTTTCAAACCGCACCGCGCGACGCGCCCGAGAAACGGGCGGACATCGCCGTAATAGCGGAGGCTCGGTTTGTGGTTGCGGTAGACATCAACCGCGCGCGCAATAGCCGACTGCGGAATTTCCAAGCCCAGCTCAGCTGCGGCTCTGTCGAAAACGTTTTTGTGCGAAGCTTTGAAAGCCCGCCAAAAAGCGGAGCGGGCAAGCTGTGCGTCGACGCCGTATTCGGCGGCAAAAAAGCAGGCAACCGCATTGAAGCCGCTTTCGACAAACTCTATTTCGGGAGCGAGAGTGTCGTCAAAATCGCAGGCTATAACTTTCGGCGGCATGCTAAACTATAACGGAATTGTCGAAGCGCGAGAACGTGATTGAGTCGCGCCAGTTTTCGTTGTACGCCAATTTCTCGCCGCGCCTAAGCCTTATTAGATTTGCAAGGGAATCGGCCCCCGCCATTATCGACATGGGCGCGCCGCCGCCGAAGCGCGGATTGACTTCAATGAAAAACACGCCGCGGGCGTTTTTTATACACTGGAGAGTTATGTGCCCGAACGGCTTGAGGGCGGCTACGAGCTTTCGCGAAGCGCCGATTACGTCGGCGTCGCGCTCGGTACGCCCCTTGAGTATTTCGCCCGCGCGCACGGCAATTCGGCGGCGCGGAACAATGGTGATTGGCTCGGCGGATTCGTCGCAAAAAACGTCAACGGAATATTCAACGCCTCTGACAAATTCTTCTACTATTGCATTGGGCACATAGTTGGCAAAAAATTCAAGCTCTTTGGGAGTGTCGGCACGGAAAGTGTTGATACTCGAAGCCCCGTCGGCGGGCTTTACAAAAAGCGGTAATTCGGCGGCGGAAATTTCGCTCGCAGAGCAAGTGTAGCGCTTGGGAGCGGCTATGGAATTTTCGGCGAAGAACTGAGATGTCTTGAATTTGTCGTTGCAAATGTCAACGACTTTCTCCGACGAAATGTTGACAAGCACACCCGCGGCGGCAAAGCGCGAACGCGCGGCGGCTAAGGCGGGCAATTCGGTGTCTATCGTGGGAACGAGAATGTCAACTCCCCTGCGGGAACAGATTTCCAAGAGCGAGTCTATGTACGCGGGCGAGGAAATCGGCGGCACTATTTCAAAAGCGTCGCAAAATTTCGATGTCGGCGCGGTGGAACACGCGTCCGCGGCAATTACATTTCCGGCTTCGCCACAGTCGGAAAGCGCTTTCTTTGCAAGACGCACAAGCTCTACGCGCCTGCCCGAAGATGTTATTAAAATGTTCATAAAGTGTTCATCAAGTTGAAGCGTGAAAAACCGCCGAAAATTCTCAGGACACACCGCCGAAAACGCGCAAGCCCGCTTGCCACTACTCGGGACGGGACTTGAACCCGTACGATATTACTCGGCGGATTTTAAGTCCGCTGCGTCTACCATTCCGCCACCCGAGCGCGGAAAATATTTTTTACATCTTTTTCAATAACGCCCGCCAGTCAAGGAAAATCAGCCCACGGCGGCGTTGTCCCATCTGAAAAACGCCATAGCAAGAACCCAGAAGCTCACGAGAACCGCAGGGCTTTGCAGCGGGCTTTCAAATACGGAAACCGCGGCAACCGAAAGCAGAGTTGCAAGCATTACAAGCCCCGAGAGGCTGAACGAGTGCCTGAAGAGCCACACAAGCAAAAATCCCGCGAACGTAATGCACGAAAGCGCAAGCCCCACAATTCCGTTTTCGGCGACTTTGTGGAGTAGGTCGGAATGCGGCGTCGACCACGGAGACGAACCTATGTCGCTGCCCTGATAGAACGCAAACGCGGGCGCGAACGATGCCGAGCCATAGCCGAAAAGCAAGTGCGATTTTACCATCTTTGCCGTATCCTCCCACAATGCGCTTTTTTCGGCGTAGGCAATGGGCGCAGACGCCGAGTTTTCGGCGAGCAAAAGACGCCTGTCCCCGTTTATTTTACAGCCGACATATACAGCCACCAAAGCGAACACAACCGCCGCAGCCGCGTACGACAAAAACCACGGAACAAGCTTTTCAAGGCGCTTGCTGTGCGACGTTATGTGCCTGAGCATTTCGTGGCGTCTGGCGTTGAATTTAAGCGGCGCCAAATCCCCCGCGATAAACGCGCAGGCAACGGCGCAGACGGCGTTTGCCAGCAGGCAGTGCAGCGGCTTGCCCGCAAACATAATGCCGCACCAAAGCACGCCCGCGGTAAACAAGCTCCAGAATTTCATTGAGTAAAAAAACGACAGCTGGCGGAATTTCTGCGGCGAATAAACCGCCATTGCCAGCGCCCCGCCGAGCCAAACGAGCGCAAAAGTAGCCCATTGCGACGCGTCCGCAAACGTGGAAAAATACGGCGATTTAGTCTCGTAAAAGAACGTGCCCTTGAAGTTGAGCATAAACGACAGGAAGCAACCCAGCAGCATAAGCATTGCCGAAAGGAACGCCGTCCAGCAGATTATTTTGCGTATTACGAAGCGCGAATCCGTTATGAAATACACCGAAAGCCCGCACAAAACCGCGGCAAGCGCGGTGAAATCCGATAGCAGCGGATTGAGCATTCCGTCGGAGGCAAGCACCGGACTGTTCGTCGGAGTCGCGTCGAGGGAATAGAACGCACCCGTACCGGTTTCAACGGGAATCAAAACGTTGTTAAACGACGCCGCAACGGTTATGAATATTGCCGCCACAAACGGCGCGACCGCCAAAACGTAGGCTGAAACCGGCTTTTCAAGCGAGGTCGACCACGAATAAATGTAGTTGAGCGTGTTTATCGGCGCTATGATTCCAAGCGCGCAAAACAGCCCTATTATTGCGGAGGAAGTTCCGCCGAGGCACACGGCGGGCAGCAACACCATAATCAGAACGTTGACTACAAGAAAACGTTCGTTGGAATTGCGCAGACCCTTATTTACAACATCTTCGTCAAGCATAAACTTTGCGCATTATCTCATAAAACATATGGAAGTTGCAACATCTTTTGCCTTCTGGGCGCCGAAAATATACTCGGTTATAGCAAGAGCGAATTCCACGGCAGTGCCCGCCCCGCGCGAGGTTATGACGTTTGCGTCGCGCACAACGGCCGAAGACGAATCGCAATTTTGTAGCTGAGAAACTCTGGAAGTATGCGCGGTGCACTTTCTGCCGTCGAGCGCGCCCGCCGCCCTGAGCACTACGGGCGCAGCGCAAATTGCGGCGACAAGCGCGCCGTTCTTATTGTGTCTGGCGAAAAACTCCACAACTTGCGGGTTTGAAAGCATATTGTCCGTCCCTGGGCCGCCCGCCAAAACTGCGGCGTCGAAATCGGCATCTTTCACCGATGAAAAGAGGGCGTCGCAAGTGATGTCCACGGCGCTTCTGCCGCGAACAGTAAGCGATTCGCCCACGGCAACGCATACGACCTGCGCGCCCGCGCGGCGGAGAATGTCCACGGGCGCGAGAGCCTCGAGCTCTTCCACTCCGTCGAAAAGCAGTACTGCTATTTTTTTCATAGATTGCATTGTTTGTATTTTTTGCGAAAGAATTTGCACCAAGCGGCGGCGCGCGAAGGCTATTTCCCGAAATCGAGCACCACGGCGTCGAGCCTGCGCCAGTGTTCGGCGTCTATGCGCTCGGGGCGCTGCGTCGGCGAAAGCCCGCCGTCGGTCTCGAGCCAGCGCAGCAATTCGGTCGAATATTCGCCCGCCGATTTCGATATCGAGAGAATCTGTTTTCTGCGCTTCGAAAACGCGTAGCGGATAATCTCCTTTGTGCGCGGGGCGAAAACGAACGGATTTTCCCTGCGTCTGAGCGACAGCAGCACGGAATCGACCGCGGGCTTGGGATAAAAGCACGAAGCCGAAACCCTGTGTTTTGCCGCCACTTCGTACGCCTGCGAAAGAAACACCGAAATCGGCGAAAATTCTCCGGTGCCGCCGCCAGCGGCAAATCGCTCCGCCGCCTCTTTTTGCAACATTAAAGACATTGCCTTTGGCAGCCTGCGCGCAAGAACCGCGTCGAGCCACGGTGTGCTTATTGCATATGGGAGGTTTGCCACTATCTTGAAATCTGCGGCGTCTTCGGGCAGTTTGGCAAGCGGCATATCGAGCGCGTCGGCGTTTACAATGGAGAGATTTTTTTCGCCTGCAAAGTGTTTTGTCAGGAAGCCGAAAAGCTCCCTGTCGAGTTCAACGGCAAAGACGTTCGCCCCCGCCTGCAAAAGCGCGCCCGTAAGCGTGCCAAGGCCGGGGCCGACCTCCACAATCATATCGCCCGCCGACACGTCCGCAAGCTCGAGAGACTTGCGCACGATGTTGGAATCTATCAAAAAATTCTGTCCGAGTTTGCGAACCGGCGTGTGGTTCAAACTGCGCAAGAGTTCCAGCGTCTGCGACGGGCTTAACTGACCGATGGTATCCATAAAAACGTCTATTATTGTTGCAAAGTGCGCCCAATAGGCAACAATATTCTGCCGACAAACATTTTAAACAAGATGAAATCCGTAGACAAACTTCTCGAAATAATGAAAGCCCTGCGAGCCCCCGACGGCTGCCCGTGGGACAAAGTCCAAACGCACAAGTCGATACGCTCGAATGTCGTGGAGGAATGCGCCGAATTTCTCGAGGCGGTGGATCTCGACTCACCCGCAAAAATGCGCGAGGAGCTCGGCGACCTGCTGATGCTCATAGCCCTCAACTGCCAGATTGCCGCCGAAAACAAAGAGTTCACATTCGACGACGTCGTGAACGAAATAAACGAAAAAATCGTGCGCCGACACCCCCACGTTTTCGGCGACCAAAAGGCGGCGGACAGCGACGATGTCCTCAAAATCTGGCAGCAGGTCAAGAAAGAGGAAAAGAAAGAGCGCGCCATAGGCGGAGTTTTCGACGGAATCCCCCCCGCCCTTTCCGCGCTGCGCTACGCCGTTGACGTCGCAAAAAAAGCCCCCGAAGAACTCGTAGAAAAGGCGGACGCAAACGCCGACACCCCCGCACTGCAAACGGGAAAAAAGCTCTTCGAGATTGTCGCCGAAGCCACAGCGCAAAAAATCGACCCCGAGGGCGCGCTGCGCGACTACCTGAACCTTATGCGCCGCGCCCAGCAATAGCAAGATGCCCGAACGCTCGAGATACTTCGACATTCCCCGCCCCGACGCGCCTGCGGCGCGGTTTCTCGTGCGCATAAAGGACGCCGCAAATTCGCGCTCCGTAAAGATTCGCGCCGTGGGCGCGCGGGAGGCGCTAATTACAAAGCCGCGCTGGGTATCCGTCGCCGAAGCGGTCGAGTTTCTCAAAAAAAACGCCCGATGGCTGCTTGAGGCGGCGGAGAAAATCCGCCCCAAGAAAAAGCTTGCCGACTACCTCAAAGACGGCGGAAAAATCTACGCCGACGGCGGCGCGTACGAAGTCGATTTCATAACCTCGCGCACGTCGCCTTTCTATGTGGACGACGCCGAAAACGCAAAGCTTGTAATTGCCGCAAGAGAGGAAAATTTCGGCAAAGACGCGGCGGCGCAAGTGCTGAAATTCGCCGCAAAAAAACTCGAAAAGCTCTGCCGCGAAGAGTCGCGGCGCACCGCGCTTGAATTTTCGCGCATTTCCCTGCGCGACCAGTCGGGGCGGTGGGCGTCGCGCTCCACAAGCGGCGCGCTATCACTGAACTGGCGGCTTTTGCTGCTCGAGCCCGAGCTGCAAAAATACGTAGTCTGCCACGAGCTTGCGCACACTAAATTTATGGACCATTCGGTATCGTTTTGGATTTTCCTCAACCGAATATGCCCCGACGCCCAAAAACTCGACAGGCGCGTATCCGCAAAGGCAGCCGAGATTTTCGCAGTCGAACTCTGACGCGCGCCGACAGACGGCTATTCGCCGCCGCAGTCCGCATTTTTTATCAGCCAGTCTGCCGCCGTGTGGGATTTTTCCGCGCGCAAAAGCCCCTTTAACTGCTCGGCGTATTCGGCAAAACGCGGGCGCGCCGAATCCCCGAGACATTCGCGCATGTATTCGGCAATTTTGGGCGCGGAGGCGTCGAACTGTATGAATTCTCGCCACGCGGGTCTGTCCAAGAGAATGTTGGCAATGCTTAAATACTTTATCTTTACAAGCATTCTGCCCAAAATGTACGTCAACGGATTCGCCCTGTAGACTATCGCTCCGGGAATGCCCGCCAACGAGCACGCCAAAGACATTGTCCCCGAACTCGTCATCACCGCCTTTGCCCTAAGCGGCAGCGCGGAGGCGTCTACTATGCGCAAACGGCCTTTAAGTTCGGGAAATTTCGCGGCGTTTTCCTCGAGAATTTTTTTTATGCCTTCGCTCGGATACAGAGCCGCGGCGCGCTCCCCTTTCAGAAGAGAAAGTGTACGCAGCATTACGGGGAAAATTCTGCCCACGGCAATTTCGCGGCTGCCGGCAAGCAGGAGGATTTCCCCGAAGGCGTCGTATTCCACGGGCGCACTGAATGAATCTTCAAGAAACGGGTGCCCAACGAATTCCGCCTTGAGCGAAGTATCCGCATAGCAATTTGTCTCAAAGGGAAAAATCACGGCGAGCGAATTTAGCAGGCGCGCCATTTTGAAACGCCTGCGGGCTTTCCACGCCCAAATTTGCGGGCTGATATAGTAAATCAGGCGCACGTTGCCGCCCGCATTAACGCTGACACCGCGCTTGAAAAGCTCCGAGGCTATGTGCAGATTGAACCCGGGGTAGTCCACAAAGCAGACGGTCTTGGGGCGGTATTTCACAATCCAGTCTACAATGGCGTTTCCGAGCGCCTTGAAAAACGCATAGTTTTTCAAAACCTCGAAAAGACCGACGACCGAAAACGAAGTGAAGTCGAACAACAACTGCGCCCCTGCCGAAGCCAGCGCGCCGCCGCCGAATGCGCAAACGCGCAAATCGGGTCTCTTCTGGCGGGCTTCGGCTATCATGCGCGCCGCCTGCTGGTCGCCCGAGTGCTCGCCCGCCAAAATCAGGACATCGCACCCGCCGCCTTCGGGCGCGGGGAAATCGAACTTGCGCAGCTGTAGAACGTCTCCGCCCATTCTATCGCGATTCTATAATCTTGTGAACCTGTCTGGTTATTTCGAGCGCCACTTCGAGCGCCGACATTCCCAGCTTTGCGTCGACCTTGGGGTTTTTCTTGTACTTGACGCAATCGACAAAGCTCGCCAGTTCCGACTTGAGCGGCTCCTGCTTTTCAAACGGAACTTCCTCCGGAACGATGTCCGTAAGCCCGTTGATTTTGACCATGTGCCCTTTTTGGTTCATGAAGTCCAGCGACATGTACATTCCGGGCTGGAAAATTCTTATTTCGCGCAATTTTTTGAAGCTCACGCGGCTGACATTGAGGTTTGCAACGCACCCGCTCTTGAAGACTATGCGCGCGTTGGCGATGTCCTCGCGCTTGCTGACGACATTCACGCCGACGGCCTCTATGCGCTCCACGGGAGAATTTGCAAGCTTTAGCACAACGCCGATGTCGTGAATCATCAAATCCAAGACAACGCCGACTTCCGTGCCCCTTACGTTAAACGGCGCAAGGCGGTCCGCCGTGATGAAGCGCGGATTGTCCACGTGCTTTTCCATAAAGCCCATCACGGGATTGAAGTGTTCTATGTGCCCCACCTGAACTATGAGATTTTTTTCCTTCGCCTTGTCGACAATCGCCTGGGCGTCCTCAACCGAAGTGCAGATGGGCTTTTCAATGAGCAGGTCGCAGCCCTGTTCGAGCAGCGGCATTGCAACTTCCGTATGGCGGTCTGTGGGAACGGCTACGCTGAGAGCCTCGCATGCTTCGCCCGCCTCGGCTATTGAGGAAAACACGCGGCAGCCGTGCCTTTGGGCAATCTCCTTTGCGCGTTCGGGATTGTTGTCGTAAACGCCGACAAGCTCCGACGTTTCCAATTCCGAATATATTCTTGCGTGGTGTTGCCCCAAATATCCGACGCCTATGACGCCGCACAATAACTTATTGTCATTACTCATGGACGCCACGTTAGCACTTGCACCGCGCCATATCAAGAAAATATCAAAGCGATTTGTCTATGCGCTCAATCACCTTTTCCTCGCTGCGGATAACGTCGGCGGGGGTGATTTTTGCGGAGAAATTCGGATCGGCAAGCGTACCCGAAATCTTGACGCGCACGGTGTCCATAATGGGGTTTACAAGTTTGTTTACCGCCGAAATTATCTTGTTGGAAACGTTGTCGAACGGATACGTTTTAAGCTCGCCGCGCACGGAATCGTCTTTGAAATTGTAGGCGGCCGCCCCTATTATGCGCATCGACGGCCCAGACATTGAAAGCGGCGAAAGCCTCAGCTGCCCGTCCCCTATGGAAAATTCGGAGTCAACCTCGGCTATGTCGAATGCCCCCACGGGCACGCCGATTGCCGAAAACGCCTTGGATATAAGCCCGAAAATATTGAGCTTTAGAAAATCCCTGCTCTTTATCTCAACCGTGCCGGCGCCGACGCTCTCGGACATATTGTCGACATCGCCGCGCAGCTTGAGCGTGGCGGAAACTTCGCCCGAAGCGTCGCCGCCCAAGACGGACTCCGCAGACGGCGTGCCGCCGTCGGAGGGTTCGCCGCCGAGGGATTCGAGGAAGTCGAAGAATTTTCCCTGATTCATTTTCAAAGCCCGCGCCTCGCCGTCTACGGTTGCGGTTTTGCCGCGCTTTTCCAGACGCAGAGCGCCGCTGCCCGAACCGCCGCAAAAGCCGAAGACGGCGTCGCTTATCACCGTTGTGGTTTTGTCGCTGACGGCGGAAAACGACGGGTTTTGCAGTTTTATCATCTCAACAGAGACATCTCCGCGCGCGGAAATCTTTGCGTTGAAAATGTCGGCGCGCTTTTGCGGATTGTTCGACGGATTGAACATCAGCGCGTTCAGTTCAAGATTCGGCGGGTTTTGGAATTTCACGATGTCCAAAACCTCGCGGGCGTCGTCGCCGCCGAGGGCTATGAGTTCGGCGGGAGAAAGCGTCGATTTAAGCAGAAGCCGCTGGCGGTCATAGGAAGTCAAACCCTCGCCCCTGTCGTAAAGCCATTCAATAAAGCATTCGCCGCGCCTGTCTCCCGAAAACATTTGAACATCGTAAAGTGTAATTCTGAGCGGGCTGACCCAAATATATGTCGAAAACGCGTCGAATTTTGCGCCGTCGTAGACGGCGTTTTCGCCCTCGACATAGCCGAAACACCAAATGTTTTCAGGCGCGCCCCAGACGCCCTCTACGCGCACGTCGGCGTATGGCATTTTTGCGCCCTTTTCGAACGAGAACGCACCCATCACGCGCGTCCACCACGGCTCCATAAAATGCGCAATCGCCATCGGACGCAGATTTCCCCTCACGGTGATGTCGTAGGAATCGTCCAGAAAACTCTGGACATACGCGCCCGTCGCCCCCCAGCCCTCCTTCGATTTCGCGACAATGTTGGCGCAGGTCAAAACGCCGCCGCCGAACTCAACATCGGCGGAAAGACCGTCCAAATCAAGGCGCATTACGACACAATCCGAAGCGTCGACGGAAATGAATGCTTCGGGAAATTTTTCGCCGAAGACATACTCCGCGCGGCCGTCTATGTTGACACCGTGCGGAAAGGAAAAATCCTTCATTTCGGGAATGTCGGCAAGCTCCTTGCGCGAAAGAATTTCGTCAACCGAAATGTTGCCCGAAAATTCGACCTCGACGCGTTTCAAATCGGGCAGCCCGATTTTTCCGCCGAAGCGGTTCGCCCCGCCCGAAGCGAAGAAATACCAGCCGTCGGCATACGAAGTGCGCGAAAGCAGCTTTTTTGAAACCAAGATGTTGTCGAGCGAAGTTCCGTCCATATCGACTGCCGCCGCCGACACATCGACATCGAAAAGCGCGATTTCCGAACCGCCTACGTTTACGCCCGCGCGCGCCCCGACATTGCGCGCCGACACGGGAAAGCCCCCGCAGGAAAGCCGCCGCGCCGAGCATTCAAGGCGAATGCGCTCGCTGGTTTTGGAATTTGCGTAGCTTAGCCCGAGTTCGGTTTCGTCCGCCAGAAGCCCGAACGGCAGCAACGCCGACGTATCGACGGAATCGGCGCGTATGAACGCGTTTACAAAATTTCCGCCGGAGGCAAGGAATCCGAATTCCGCGTTTATGCGCGGATTTTTAAAAGAGCGCAACACAGACCTGAGCCTGCCGTTTTCCGCGCAGGCGTCGTCGACGGCTTCGGCTATTTCGGCAACGGAAGTCTTTTTTTGCGGGGCTTTTTTGCCTCTTTCGGCATCAAGCGTTTTCGAGAGTATTTCGGCAATGTGCCTGAAGTCGTCGGCAGTCGCGCCCCTGTCTATTCTGCCCGAAAGCTCGAAATCAACCCCCATGAAAGTACCGCGCAAATAGTCTACCGAGCAGGAGGACACCCCCGCGTGCGCCGATACGTTTATGTCGGAAACTATCCGCGCCGAACTCTCCTGCGGGTTTTTAAAGGGCGAAAACACTTCGGCGGAATCGACCGAAAACGCCCTCAAGCCGAAATCGTCCCCGCCGAGAGCAAAGGGATTTATCCGCGCGCGAACCCGCCGCGCCCTGAAAAACGCCTCGGGTGTGCCGTGAAGGCGCATTGAAACGTTGTCGGCGTAAAGGGAAAAATCCGCGCCGAACCAAAATTCGGAAACCCCGCACGAGACCCCGCGGGAATCCAAGACGCCCAAAATCCGCTCCGTGAGCCAGTCGGGCACGGGAAAGCGCACGCCCGCGTACAGTCCCCACGCGACAAACGCCTCAATCAAGAAAAGCGCCGACAGTGCCAAATTCAACACTGTGCAGAATCTGCCCGAAGGCGTTTTTCTGTTTGCGGCGGATTTCACTTTCCGTTGTTCGGTGCGGGAGCGGCGGGCACGGGAGCCGAGAGGGAAGCCGGCGCGTTGCGTTCCTGCGTGAGTTCAAAAAATGCGTTTATGAATTTCTGGGTCGGGAAGAAGAGCGCCTGCGGCTGCGAAGTGCCGCAATACTGGATTGTGGCACCCAAGCGCTTTGTAAGCAGCCACTGCCGCGAAACTTTCGGGTTTGACGAATACTCGGCGGTAATTTTGTAAAGCCACGGCTGCTTTTTGCCCGCCGCCAGCACCACGCCCGAAGCGTCCGACGCGCGCGCCGAGAACGATTCCGCAACGGTGTTTTCCGCAAATTTCACAAGTTCGGCGACAGCCGCCGCACTTCTGGCGTTTTCCGTCTTGTCCGCCGATTTTCCGTCTTTGAACTCGGCGGAAAATTCGGTTTTGCCCGTGGAAAGGTTTTCTATTTTTATGGACGCCACGCTCGAAGCTTCGGGCGCGGAACAGACGAGCCTTCCCCTGTAGAAAAGCGGGTCGGTATTGCACACTGCGGAAATTTCGGGCGAGACGCCGAAGACCGCCGAATTGCCGTCGACTGAGGCGTAGCGCATATTCGCGCCGTCGCGGCGGTAGAAAGAGCCTATCTTTAAAACGCGCTCGGTATTGTCGTCTGAAATGACGGAAATTTTGAGCGAATCGGGCTTGATTCCGTATGCGGAAAGATCCGCGCCCGCAGCGTCGTTTACGAATTGGCGCGCGCGCACGTCGTCGAACGTCATCAGCAGCTTGCTTATGATTGAAAGGTTCGCCGGATACGTCGTGAGCTTTCCGTCGGCGGAGGCGCTGACCACGTCCCACACGCCGCTTTTGAGCTTGCGCAGTTTCAGGTTTTTGCCGTTTTCGGAAATGTCAATGCCGCTGACGCGGTCGGGAGACGTTTTGAAAATTACCTTGTCGCGCAGGGTTGTCTGCATTGATTCAAGGCGCTTTAGCACGGAGGAATCCACGGCAAAAACCGTGGGATTTTCGCCGAGGCGCGCATAGACGCTTTTGCCGTCTTTTGAAAGCGCGCCAAGCATCAGAACTTCGCGGCGGTTTGTGCCCTGCAGCGTGATTGTAGACGGCAGGGACGAAAGCTCAAAGCCCGTCTTTTCCGCGCCGTCGCTCGGGAAATTTACGGCGGTCAACTGGCAGATATAGTTGAGGAACGCGTCTACTTCGGCGTTGTCGGCGGCGGCGACAATCGGCGTTTCAAACTTCCAACCCGACGCCTCCCTGACAAGCCCGACGCGGCGGAAATCCGACTTTGCGAGGCTGTCCACCTTTGAAACGGGCAGGCGCGCCGAGAACGCATTGACCTCGAAGCGCGGCATTGAAAATACGGACTGGTCGCGCAGGCGCTCCATATCCTGAACAAGCCCGTCGACAAACTCCCTGTCCACAACCACAATCATTCCCGCGCGCTCGTCGAGCATGTAGAAGCGGTCGCCAAGAGAGGTGTTTTTGCCTATTTTTATGGTGTCCGACCTGTCGCCGTCGCCGAGCTTTAAAACGTACGCGGGGTTGTCCAGCCCGTATTCGGCAAGGGTGTGCCCCGAGCGCAAAACTTCGTCGACGGGAAAACTCGTCTTGCGGTCTATGAATTCAAGCTGCGTTTTTATTCTGTTTACGGCGAAGAGGTTCGCCTTCCAGTTTATGGGCGAAACTATGCGCCAATGGTTGTTTTCAAATTTGAGAACGCGAGGCTTGTCTATGTTGCGCCCCGAAATTTCAAGCGAAGTAAACGCCATCGCCCTTGCCTTCATCGGGCGCGCGGGCGTTCTGCCCGTTTCGAGCGACCATATAAAAAACATCAGAGCCGCGTTTGCTATCAAAAGGAAAACCGTAAGTCTGAATTTCATATTGCAAATTCCCAACTAATTTCTGCGGACAAAAGATACCGTCGCCCCGAAAATCAACACGGCAAACGGCAGAATGAAAAAGCGCCACCCCAGCCCCAAAAGCTCGTTTTGCGAAACCGTAAGGGAGTAGGTCTTGAGGCTGCGCGGCGGAATGTTGAGCATTTCGTCGGACTCGAACATCCAGTTTACCGTGTTTATTGCAAGCATCGAGTTGCCGAGCCTGTTGAACCATTTGTTCGCCACAAAATTTTCGTCGCCGAAAACCGCGAGCTTGCCCCCCGGAATGGTGAGCCCGTGCTCCCTGCCGCCCTCGCGGCTGGATATCATTGCAAGCGGCACGGGGCCCGCCAAGTCTGTAGATTCGTCGTAGCGCGGATTGGGCGAATTGTAGTAGCGCTCCGCCCAGCTCGACGGAGAGCTTAATATAAGCGGCGAAAGCTTTATGGAATCGTCCGCCGCCGCGCCCAAATCCTGACGGACGGGGCGCACCGAGCCGAACTGCACGGGCATATCCGCCGAAATCAGGTATTTTACAACGGGGTGGGCGTTTTCGGGGAAAGTTCTGGCGATGAGGTCGCCGTCGGAGCTTTCAAAGTCGCCGCCGGTATCGAGCACCTGCATATCGTCGGAGAGGATTCCCCATTCGTAGAAAATGTCCTCAAGCCCGCATGCCGAACCCGTGCGCAAAAACACAATCACGCGCCCGTTGCCCTTGAGCAGATAGCGGCGCAGAGCCTCTATTTCTACGGGGAGAAAAGACGCCTTCGGCGCGGCGACAATTATCATGTCGGCATCTTCGGGAACGCGCCCCGCCGTCTCGCTCAAGTCGAGCGTGTCCGTACGGTAGTTGCGCGCCTGAAGCGCCCTGCCGAATTCCGACAAGCCGTAGGTGGGGTTTGTGTTGGCGTAGCTAAGCTCTCCGTGCCCCTTGAGGAAGTATATTTTGGGCTGCCTGTCTGCGGAGGCGTCGAGAATTGCCGAAGTGGTGAGAGTCTCGCCGTTGAATTTCTTGTGGGTTTCGTCCACCTTTGTGTAAAATTCCGAAATGGGAACTACCTTGAAGCGCGACTTCCCCGCCACTACCACCGAATTTTCAATGTTCGCACCGAAGCGTTTGACGAGGTTTTCAGCCCGCTGGTTTTCGACGGTGGAATCGACAATGCGCACGGCTATCTTGTTGGGCTTTTGCGAAACGTATTCGTACTGTCGCAGGAACGAACGCAGGTCGTTTATCACGTCCACGTTTTCGTTCGAGCGGTTGCGGGTCGAAAGCACAACGAAAATATCGACGGGCGTCTTGAGGTTTTTCACATACGCGACGGTTTCGGGCGAGAGCGAATTCTTGCGCGATTCCGAAAAATCCCAGCGCGTGTAGTGGCGCGCTGCCAGAAAGTTCAGCCCCAGATAAAGCGATATGCCCAGCAGAATTTGCAGCCACAAATTCACTTTGCGCACGCGCGTTGCCGTTTTAAAATCGTAAAATTTCATGCTACCTGTTTTTCGACTCCGTTATCAGCGACGTCAGCGCCAACAGCATAAACGTCGAACTTATGTAAAAGAAGAATGCGCGGGTATCAACAAGGGAGTTGTTGAAGTCGTCAAGCTGCCTGAACGTGTGCAGATACTCGACCATGCGCGCCGCCGCGCGCGACATCGCCCCGTCGGGCACTGGCACACTCTCCACAAGCCCCGCACCTATTATGAGGAAGAAGAGCATTCCGAAAGACAGCATTCCCGCAACGAGCGTCGTTCGCGTGAGAGAGCTTGAAAATATGCCTACGGCAATGTACATAGCCCCCGTGAGGAACACGAAGCCATACCCCGAAAACAGCTGCGAGACTTCGAACATGTCTTTCGCCCCGACGTGCGGAATGTACGCGCAGGAAATCGCCGCAAAAGAGAGTGTTGAAAGCCATATCAGCACGTAGAAAAGGTAGCTTGCCAGAAATTTGGAAAGCACCACCTGCCATGCCGAAACCGCGGTTGTCATAAGGCTTGCAAGCGTGCCCCTGCGCAGCTCGTCGGAAAGGCTGCGCATTGTAAGCAGCGGAACCATGAACAGCACGGGAACCCAAAAGACGCTCAAAAACATTTCCACGGGGGAGTTTTTGGAAGGCTCAAGCCCGACGTCGCGTATGGCGAGCAAAAATGCAACCGCCATAAAACACAGAAACAAAAACCACGCAAAATATGTGGACGGCGAAATTGCCATCAGCCAAATTTGGTGGCGCAAAAGTATTATAAATTTTCTCATTCGCCCTCCTTTGCGGCGGTTGCGGTGTTTTCTATGACTTTCTCCCAGCTCCTGCGCGTTGCCGCCATGAATATTTCCTCCAGAGACGGCTTTTTAAAGCTGACTTCGCGCAGCCCGTTGGAAACGTCCTTTGAAAATTCGGATATTATCGCCGCACCCAAGCCCGAATCCAGCGGAGAGCGCACCGTGTACTCGAAATAGCCGTCGGGCAGCGCGCGCGACTTTTCCACAGCCGACTTTTCCGAAACCGCCGCCAACTGCGGGGCGAATACCTCGGGCGGCTGGCGCAAAACTACCGAATACCTGTCGAAAGGCACAAAATCCTTTCTCAGGGAATCCGAAGTGCCGCTTGCGACAATCATTCCCTGATTTATTATTATGACCCTGTCGCACATCAACTCTATTTCGGGCAAAATATGCGAGCTTATAATTACGCTCATACGCCCCCTGAGCGAATTTATCAACTCGCGGATTGCCATTATCTGGTGGGGGTCAAGCCCGATGGTGGGCTCGTCCATTATTATGACGTCGGGATTTGCCAAAATGGCGTCGGCAATACCCACCCTCTGGCGGAAACCCTTTGACAGGTTGCCTATTATTTTGCGGTAGGCGTTGCGGTTGAGCTGGCATGTTTCCATTACCTCTTCGACGGCGTTTGCAACGTCCCTGCGGTCAATGCCCTTTATTTTGGCGCGGAATTTCAGGTATTCGTCAACGCGCAAATCCTCGGGCAGCGGATTGTTCTCGGGCATGTAGCCGATGTGCAGTTTTGCCGCGTCCGGATTTTCGGGAACGCTGACTCCGCAGATTTCAACGCACCCCGAATCGGCGGGCATCTGCCCCGATATTATCTTCATCGTGGTGCTCTTGCCCGCGCCGTTGGGACCCAAAAAGCCGACAATTTCGCCGCGCCCTATTCTAAAAGAGACGCCGTCTATGGCCTTGACGGCGCCGTACTGTTTCGTCAAGCGCCTGACTATTACCGAATTTGAAATTTCCTGTTCAGAAGGCATATCAATAATGAAAACGACACCGCCGCGGCGGGCAACGCCCCGTAAAAATTGCAAAAAATGCGCAATTTGTCGGGGTATTATATATCGACAAAAGGAAGTCCCGCTAAAAGACTTCCCGCATTTGGAGGGGAAGATTCCGCGCCCCGAACGGCAACGTTCGGCACACCCTCCCTCCGCATATCATACTGTGTCTGCACCGAACGCCGACGGCTGGCGCGCCGAAACGCCGCAAAGAAATCCGCGGCTGTGTGCGCGCCGTCGGGATTCAACGCCAAACGCCCCAGACGGGGGCGCGTTTTAGACCCGCACCGACGCCCTATTAGGCAATCTTCTGCTTGATGTATGCCTTGATGTCGGCGAGCGTGTGCAGGCGCTGGACGTCTTCGTTGTCAATCTTGACGCCGAGGGCGTCTTCAACGCACAGGACAATTTCGACCATCGTCAGAGAGTCAAGCTCGAGGTCTTTGACCATGTCGATGAGGTCGTTGCCCGAATGCAGAAGTTCGCGCTTTTCGGGTTCGGCGTAGCGTTCGATTATGCCGATTACAACGCTGTCGAGCAGCGATTTATCGCCCGTCTTTCTGAAAGCCACGGCGTTTTCTATCGTTTCGGGCGAGCAGCGTTTGAGAGCTTCGCGCAACGTTTCTTCGTCTTGTGATGTAAAATTTTCTGAACTCATGGGCTGTATCTGAACACAATTTGCGTTTTTTTTCAACCCATAAAACGCCGGAAATTTTTCCGCGAAATTTTTCATTCGGCAGGTTTATTCGGCAGGGGCGCGCGCATTCCGGCCGCCGCATTCTTTTGCTTTTTTATTTGCCTATGCATTCGATAGCCGCCATACATCTTTTTATGAATTGCATTCTTTTTCCCGAAAACCAGCCGATGGTTCTCGAGCGCGGAGACCCGAAGCTCGAGCACATTGTAAAGGTTCTGCGCACGAAAGAGGGCGGCGAAATATATGCGGGGAACGTCAACGGCCCGCTGAAAGTCTGCACCGTTTCCTTTACGAACGACGGCGGCGCAAAGCTTGTTCCCGTGCGCGACATTGCCGTTCCCGACCAGCTTCGCGCGGGTGTTGCGGTGTCTTTCGCGCGCCCGCAGATAGCCCAGCGCCTGCTTTTCGAGGCTGCGTGTTTCGGCGTGCAGAATCTCGTTTTCTATCCGGCGTCAAAGGGCGAGGCGGACTATGCCAAAAGCTCCCTCTACACTTCCGGCGAATACAAAAAGTGGCTCGAGCGCGGCGCCGAACAGGCGTGCGCAACGCAGATTCCCGATTTCAAATACGCCGCATCGCTTGAAGACGCCATTGAGAAGCTCGACGACATGGGAGACCCAAATGCCGTGAAATTCGCCCCCGACCCCTACGAAGCCGAATTCCCATTCATAGACGCCTACAATTCATACAATCCCGTCAAAGACGAATTTATGAACATAATTTTGGGCAGCGAGCGCGGTTTTACAAATGACGACCGCGACATTCTCCGTGCAAAAAACTACACTCTCGTCTCTCTCGGCAGCAGGATTTTGCGCACCGACACCGCTCTAATTGCCGTGCTTTCCCTACTTACGAGTGCGTAAATAATTTTGCGCCTGCGTTTTTGCGGGCTGGGAAATTGTTTGCCAGCGGTCTGGCTAAAAAAAATGAAGGCGGGCAACATACCCCAATGTTGCCCGCCAGTTTATTTTCTACTTTATTTATTTACCCCATCTCCTATCGGAGAAATTGATTGTTCCCGATTCAAGAGACGTTTTTATGTTTGTCAACAAAAATTTTGAAAAAAATCGTTTTTTTGAAAATTTTCCGCCCCAATAAAAACTTGACGTCTAAATTTATAAAACAAAGATGTAGCCGTATGGACAAACTCGAAGAAATATTCAAAATGCAATACGAACTTAACAAGCGCATTGGTATTGACACAAGCGCCATGAGCGACGAAGACAAAGTCAAGTGGACGCTCAACTACAGCCGCGCCCTCGGGCAGGAAAATGCCGAGCTTGTCGATTCCGTTCCGTGGAAATGGTGGGCAAAATATCAGAAATTCGACCCCCAAAATGCCCGTGTCGAAGTTGTCGATATGCTTCACTTCCTCGTTTCCCTCGCCCAAGTATTGGGTATGAGTGCCGAGGATTTCTATCAGGCATATGCCAAGAAAAACCATATCAACCACAACCGCCAAGATTCCGGCTACACCGTCAAAGATAAAGACGATTGCCGCTCCATCTAACCCGCTCGGCGGGTTTCGATTCTGTGGCGCGGCGAACACAAAAGTTGCGAAGCAAGCTTTTAGGGGAAGCTTTGGCGCAAGCCAAAGACCCCGAGCTTTAGCGAGTGGGCGAGACGAGCACCACCGTGCGAGCGAGTTCAATTTCGCGTCCGCGAAATATGCCCCCTGCTTTGTCCTACGAGTGAAGTTTATGCAGGGAAGCTTCTTTCCTGTGGGAGGGCGCAGGTGCGCTTCCTTCTTGTGGCGCGGCTATTTTGCTCCCGCAAAATATTTTTCTTTTGGTACAGGGCATTTGCTTCGCAAATATTCGCCCTGCTTTGTCAGTGAACCCGCTGGGCGGGTTTCCATTGAAGGGGCAAGCCCCTTACGGCATTTTGCATTCGCAAAATATGCCTACCCCCTGTGCACCCTCAAAAAAACAGCATTCAAGTTCAGAAAAACCAACTCTTCTGAACAGACTGACGTAAAAAATACCTCAGTTTAGAACCAGCGTGGGATTGTAAAAACGCGCGAGGCTCGAGGCAGGATCAGCGTGGGATTGTAAAAACGCGCGAGGCTCGAGGCAGGATTTGTGTTTGTGAGTGGTGGGATAGTACTTTAGTACA
>ERZ808267.101-NODE-101-length-39626-cov-24.975260_pt1 | contig 39626 bp, 53 predicted proteins | sample MGYA00521241_ERZ808267 | MGnify/ENA primary metagenome ERZ808267 (study PRJEB31516, sample SAMN03275592) | gut metagenome | biome: mammalia-associated habitat; material: feces | host: Papio cynocephalus | place: Kenya | collected 2012-07-19 ...
AAGAGCAGCCTCTGTTGCAGGATAATCAATGGGTTTAGTACTAAAGAGATAATTTTCTGCATTAGCTAACCCTTGTTGAGTTTCACGTCCTGCTTGAGTAAAACCCTTAGTAAATGTTTTAGGAAGCATACCTGCTAAAGCTGCAAGACCTGAACTCCAAGCGTGAGCGGTATTTACTGCACTACGACCTAAGTCTGCTGCACGATTAAGTATTGCATCAGCAAACATATCACCTGTATTTATAGCCATAACTTATAATTCTAATTGCTAAAGTTAAAGAAAGAAAAGAAGAGAACTTAATTTAGGAAGAAAAGAACTGGCAGAGCCAGCAAGCCCTGAGAGGGCAGAGCCAGCTGTATCTAAGCCTGAACCGAGAGCCGAAGCAAATTGACCTGCTACTTTGGCTGGGTTGCCTGAAAGATAATTATCATTGATAGGAGAACCCATTTGATAATTAAGATTTCGTGCAATCCAATTTTTACCAAAATAAGGATTATTACTTCCAGTTGACGGAAGAGCATACTGCTCTTGAACATCAGCCAATGAGGTCGGAACACGCACTGATTTAGTAGCGTCCATAGTATTATCTAACGCACCCATAGCTGTTTTATTTTTTATAGGCATTGTAAGACCAGTAAGAAGAGATGCTGTATTTTTATTTATCATAGTTTATTTTCCTAATCCGCCGTGGTAAGATTCGCTTGAGCTTGACTGTACAGGAGTTGTACCGTAAGTTTCTTTCATTAGGTCGCCAAGATTGATTACAAGGCTGCCAAGTCTACCAAGAGCATCTTGACCGAGACCAAGTTTAGCTGCTTCCCTAATATTTTCAATGTCTGTGTTATACTGTCCAAGACGCGTTTGGGCTTCCTGAAGAGCTGCTTTATTAGCATAGTTTGTATACTCTTGAGCAAGGCGGCGAGAAGCTGTACCTTGACCATAACCTTGAACATCACTATAAGCTTTAGCAAAAGCGTCTTGAAAGTCTTGTTGATTTTGTGCACGCAAAGCATCTAAGCTTGAAGTAACATATGGATTCTGTTGGTAAGTTACTCCTCCAGGGTCTTGTAGTTGCTGGAGAGTTTTAGCTGACGTTTGGTGCAGGCTATCACCAACAGTATCTCCCATAATCTGTTGATTTAAAGTTGTACCAAGATTAGTAAGGAGAGACCTTGTTGTAGGGTCTGACCAAGTTACTTTATTTTCGTAAGGTGCACTTACTGGATGTGATTCACTGGAACTACCACCACCTGACATTATTTTTCCTCGTTGAGATTTATACTATAAGTTAACCAAGTAGGTTTTGCTTTAATGCGAGCAGCAAACCTACGATAAGACCGCGTAAGGCGGTTTGTCATAAATCTAAGTTCATCTACTTTTTCCATACGACAATAAGCTTTACAAAGGTCTAACCATTCATATGTATATTTATGGCATTTAGGATTGCAATAAAGAAACCAAACAAGCTTTACATTTTTGTATTTACAAGGCAAAGCTGTAGCACATACAAAGAAGTCAAGTTTTCCATTATTTATACGTCCAAAGAAAAGATTTGACTTATCTGTGAAATAAGAAAAAAGTTTTGAAATAAAAACTTCTTGCGTTGTGTCTTGTTCAAACAGCCTGCGATATTCGTGGTATTCTTTTACAAGAAGCGGCGCATACTCTGCAAGACGTTCTACTGTTTTAATTCGTTCTATCATAGCTGAATAAAAGTTAAAGGTTTAATATCTTTTACATAAAGTTTTATAATTTGGTCATCACTATAAATAATAGATTGATTATCAAATTTAAGTGAACCGCTTCCTTTAGTATAAAAAATAAGAAAAGTCTCTTTTGTAAATTCTCCTAAAATTTTTACTTCTCCTGAGATAGCCTCAGTAAAAAGAAAACGTTGTTCTTTATAATAGGGTAAAGATGTAATTTCATTTATCTGAATTTCTTTTGAATTAATACCCAAAGACTGAGCATTAACATAAGCTGTATCAAACAGTCTATCAAGCTCTCTACGTAGCCAAGCATAAACAGTTTCACGAAGCCTTTGTGGTGAAAGTACAAATTGCCTAAACCTCATCGTGATTCCTCCGTAGAGTCATATTCTAAAGAGATAGAAGAAATTTTTGATGCCCCAAAATAACTTCCGCAAGAGCCAGTTAGTTTAAATTCAAAAATTTTCTTATTTGCAAACTCTCTTAGATACCAAATAAAATGTCCGTGCGTATCAACATAACAAGGTATTTGCTTAAACGTTGCGGAATCACTAAAATTATTGTAAGCTTTAACATATAATTGAATATAGCTCTGTGCAACTATATCTGGTTCTGCACCTCCAGATGTAAAAGCAACTCTAAAAGATTTTAATTCTTTTATATATTTTAAAGAATTTAAACAAAGCGGATTAGTCTGAATAGTCCACGGTCTATAATAGCCATAAGACCCTGCAAATGGGTCTTGGTAATCAATTTTATATATGGAGGGTATTATAGCATCAGCTGAGGTTAAAGCAGGAAACTGCGGCGCAAATATAGTATTATCACTTACTAAAACAATATTATTTATTTGCCCTACTTCTTGCCAAAGTCCTAAACAAGGATACTTTACTGTAGTTTGCCCTATATCAGCATTTAAAGCTTGCTGATAAGTTAGACCTCGACCAGACTCAAACTTACCTCCAGGAAGCAAATCCTGAATAGTAAGAGTAATTTCAACCGGATAATCATCATTAAATATACTCATTGTTTAATCTGTGTATCTCTAAGAGACCATTGTCCAGTCTCAGTATTATATTTTAAACCCCATTTTTCAATAGTACCATCACTCATTTTACGCGGAAATATCCAAGTAATAGTTTTCTGCTTTAACTCATACTGCGCAATAATTGGAGTAACAGCAGTTGCTGCTTTATTTAAATTAAACCAAGTCCAAATGGCATCACCTATAGGTGTTATAGTAGTATTATCTATACGATAAAAATTATCTTTTCCTATAAAATAAACTACTTCATTTACAGTAATTACTGCATAATGATAAATGTTACCAGTAGCAGAGGTTAATTTAGTTGTTTTAAATTTATTTTCAAATCCTTCATAGTCTGAACGCCAAATAGCATTCTTAGTAAAAGTATAAAGAATTGCATTAGCGTAAGCTAATCCTGTAATTTCTAATGAATTTACACCCAGGTCAAAATAATCCGCTTCTGAAGTAGAACTAACTGCCCAGTCTTCAGGTTTGTTAATATCTGACCAATGAATACGCGTTGGATAATAAATATCATCTTCCCAGCAATGACCTAAGAACAAACGGTCGTTAGTAGCTATAATATACTTTGCTGAAAGATAACACAATTTATCGTCTTCATCACGATAAGAAGCAGGAAGACAAATAGCGCCGAAATGCTGTACATCATCTTCATCAGTAAAATATCCTATCTTTGTAAGAGGAAGACCAGGTTTAGTAATATAAGCTGTATCTACTAAACCATACACCCAAGGAGCATACTGAAGAGTAGCATTTTCTTGATAGTCAGAATAATATACCCAATCTCCAGGGTCTTCTTCACCAAAAGAATTATATCCTTCTTCACTTTTTGTGTTAGTACTATAGGCAGTAGCTAAACCCATAAAAAGATGCCCAGCAAAAGTAAGGTCACCATATGTTTTTGTTAAACTGTTATTATCTAATAGATAAATATCTTTATCTATTTTAACACCGAAAGTATAAACTTTACTTTGTCCTGAATACCAAGCAAAATAACCATCAATAATACCCCCTAGTTGTTTATCAGCTGCACAAGCTAATGGTTGCCAGGTAGGGTCAAAATGAAGCTCCTCTTCAAAAGGCGTGACATTTTCAAGAAGTGCGAACGTTAAAGAATCTGTAGCAGACTTATTTTTATTAAGCTGCATACCAGAAGCTAAAGGTATTACTAATTCAGGCATTGTTAATTACCTATTTTTACCCACATTTCACAGGCAAGAGTTTTAAAATTCCACGGATTTGTATCTTGCCAAGAAATAGGCGCAGAGTCTGAATCAAAAAACCATTTGCTATGATTATTTATTTCTGAATCACTACTTTGATAAAATACAGAGTTAGTTAGTGCAGTCATCGCTTGCTGGTCAGCGCGTTGTATAATTGTACCTCTGATTACAGGTATTCCAAAACTTTGATTTTGCACCAACTTTACACTAAGTAGATTAGGAAGTCCACCTCCACCAAATGTAATATCTATAGCAACTGCTGAAGATGCCGTGAACAGAAAATAGCCAGAATTTAAACAAGTATAACTCGTTATCCCGGAATTAAGCGGGCTTATTGTTGAGGTTCTGGTAGAGCAGCCATACAAATGTACTGCATCATTTACATTACGGTCTTGATACTGTAGAACAGCTGTACCTGTACTCTCACCGTCAGTCGGAATATTTTCAGCATTAGCAAGATAACATTGTTCCAAACGTTGCCAATAACCACCAAAAAGCTCTTGAGGATTTGAAGAGGTTTGACCTGAAGTAGGAACAGCTATATAAATATAACCTATAGGAAACTTTGCCTTATAAGCTTCGAAAGCGGCTTGAATCTTACCATCAATTATACCAAGTATTCCAGTATTTGTAGTACTTGGAGATACTGCTGAATTAAGCAAAACACGTTTGATTTGACGTATTGCTTTTCCTACATTTCCAATACTTTCACTATCTTGAGGAGTGGACTCTTGAAGTGATGATATAACACTTCCTGCATATGTATCTGCCATAAATTATCCTTCTACTTGTAAAATTCCTGTATCTGCAAGCTTAACCCAATAGTTCTGTAAATCAAGATAAGCTTCATCTCTTAAAGTTCTTTGTAAAGCTATTCTATCTGAAGTATCATTTATATAAATCATTAAACGCATAAGCAAATCATTATACAAATAATCCCAAGCAGCATCTACTGCAGTAATTAACGCTCCAGTACTCTGATGTGTACTTATTTGAGCTCTTTGAAAAATTGTTAAAATAATAGTATTTCCAGTAATATCAGCTTTATTAAAAAAATAAATATTACCTGCTTTATAACATATACCTTCAGGAATACCTTCTTTATACCAAGAACAATCTTCAAGGGCTTGAACCGCTTCTTGAATACAAATAACATTTTTATTTGGTCCGACAAACAATTCTATATACGTACCATCAAAAGAACCAAAATAAATTTGAGAATTAGTCTTATCCTCAAGTAAAGTTTCAGTTATAAAAACAGAAGTTCTTTTAACGGGCAAAAAGTCAAGCAGCTTTTGCATTACACGATTAAAAGACATATCTAAAAAAGTCTCAGCTACTGAAGTCCACTCAGTAGTTTCAGGTCTGTTTATAGTTTTTAAACAGATAGAAATAAGTTTTGTTCCATTAGGTATTGACATAATTAAAAAGAAGAGGGTGGTGGGATTTTAACCCCACCACCTTTGGATTGTTATTTACCGATACCACTACTATCAGTTTGCCCTCCGGGAATACCTCCGTTCGAATAATCAGGGGCAGGATTATTGACTTCCGAATTTTCTCTTACAGGAGATGTCATCGGTTCAATACCCTTATTCTCAAACGGATTTACCCCTTTAGGCGGCATATTACCGTAAAGGTCTATTCCTTGTACTTTACCATCAAGTGCCATAATTTTTCGCCTTTCTATATTAAGCTACAGTCTTATCGTAGACGCTAAAGTTTTCTACGAACATATGATTCTGCGGATTCCAGAACTCGAGCAAACCTTCTGTCAACCATTGGTCTCTTCTCAAGTCTTCATCATTCGCTTGAATATTTTTAATTATCTTTGTATCTCTATCCTGCATAGGACGGAAATTCAAAGACCAAATATCCAAGAACAAAGCAGAAGAGTTGTAAAGCGGATTTTCGTTGAACAACGGATGCGTCATAAACACAATTTCACCCATTGCAGTAATAAGCTTATTAAACTTAGTACCAAAGAAATCCTGACCCTGTACCCATTGATACGAACCCTGGTCTCGCATCATCTTAGACATAGTCAACATAACATTAGAGCCGCACAAGCAGAGACGGTCAGTTGTTTTAGACTGATGATAAACATTAATGTTCCTCAGCCAACGTTCAATTCGGTCAATGCTAACTTTACCATCAGCATTTACGATATAACGTTTCTGATTATCAGTATCATCAGTAGATGCAGCCTTAAAATCATAAGGCGCATAGGTCTGACCATCGATAGTCAATCCTGTCGAACCAGCGTCCCAAAGTTTCAGGAACTCCAAGATGCCAGACATCGTACGAATTTCCTTACCTGCAGAATCCTCTGTCGTAGTACGCTGACCAAAAAGAAGAGCCTTTTCAATCTTAGCCATATGATTACGGCAAGCGTCCATCGATTCTTCTTTATAGATACCAGTAGAATCGAATTTAAGGTCGGTCTTAGCAGCCGAACCAGTAAATTCATAAGATTCTTTAAATATCTGAGTCTGATTCATTACGTTTGCAGGATAACGGAAACCTCTCGAAGTACCTGCGCCAGAGCCTTCAGCATAAGCCGAACCAACAACATCAAGTATGTCGTTAGCTTTAATAGCATTTGCTACGGCGTAAGTAAAGGCACGAAGCGGAACTACCTTAAGATAACCATTCGATTCTGCGTTAGCAACGCCACGCGTAATCTCAACAATCTTAACCGGAACGTCCCAAGCAGGAATACGAATAACATCATTTACAGCAAGGTTAGCAGTGCTATCAACCTTGATATAAATTACTGTTGCCGTGGTTTTTGCACCAGCTGCCAAAGCTGTACCGTCATTTGAATCACCCGTACCAGGAGCATCACTCGTAGCCGGATTTGTACCACGGGCATTCGCTCTCGGAGTTACATAAATTTTTTCATACCAAGTATGCTTCGTATCATTGATAGGAGCAACTTTCGACCACGCCAGCAAAGCACACAATGGCGAACCACCATTGGGGAAGCTGTGAATAATGCGTCTACGTATAGACTCATTGACAAGATTTTTGCTTCTCAGTTTCGCAACTGTCGGCAATCCAAGTATTGTATTTTCACTCATAATTTATTTTTATTGAAGACCCTCGTCACCAAAAACATCAGCATCGCGCAGGACGGACGAAGGCAGTGCCCCATTCGATGGAGTAGTTATCACCCTTGTACTTGATGAAAAGCTACTCGGAGTCGCTTTAGGAACTGCCGAACCCGTATTTACAGGCGACGTAGCCACGTTATCAGTTTTTACTTTCGGGTCAAAATTCGGAATTGTTTTACGCAACAGCGCAGTTGTTTGTTCAGCAACATAAGATAGAGCCTTGTCAGGCGACATCTTAGCTACTTCAGGATTAGACATAGCACTTTTAGCTACCAAAGAGACAGCATCAGCGTATGGTTCAAAACCAGGATATTCCTGATAAAAAGCATTTCGAGAACTCATCGCACTATCATAAGAAATCTTAGATTGTACAGGAACAAATTCTTCTCTATAAAATTTTTCCATTGTACTACGTGCAATAACATTGCTTCTTGCTACAGCATTCTCAACTCCACGTTGTATAAACTGCTTAAGCATCTTTGCTTTATCAGCCAACGAAGTATCAGGATTCAAAAAATTCTCTACTTCAGTATCGCCAATAGTAAAATTCTGAAGTATATCATCAATCTGTTCCTGAGTAAGAGCAGGAGCAACGGGTTGATTCGCTTGACTCTGTCTTGCCATTTCAGCGGCTAACTGCTTTGCGTCTACATACACTGGAGCGGGTTGAGCGACCTGAGTTTGTTCAGCAGGCTGGCTGACAGTAGGCTCAGTCGTTGGTGTGGGCTGGGACGACGCATCTCCGCCTTGAGCCGCCTGTGTTTGCACGGGGTCGGCGGAGGGAGGGGGAGTGGTGTCGGGGAGGTTGTTGATGGACAGGTCGTCAGTTTGAGGCTGAACGTCGTTGTTTATTGTATCGGACATAACTTAATCCTTTGGTTGTTTTGATTTAATGAAATCCCAGAGTAGTTCTGGGAGTTGATTTATGTAGCGGTATACCTCTGAGAGGCTTTCCTTTTTTATAAGAGTTTCTTCAGTTCGGGCTTCTTCAAAAAGAATTAAATCTGCAAAAGCCTCCTTTTGCTGTTCAGTAAATTCTTTTATATAATCTTGTACTTGTTGTTCTGTCATAACCCTAATAGTTATTGCTGCGGGTTAACTAAGCTTTCGAGAGCACTGCCTACAAAGTCTCCACCCTGAGCGGGAACTAGTGTACCGTTAGCTACTCCATCTTGCACTGTCTGGTCTGGAACTATCTGAGGCGTAGGCTGTCCAGCTACTGTAGGCTGAGCTTTAAAGTAATCATAATTCTTAACTCCAGCAAGATTAAACACGTATTCAAGCAACTTACTTGCATCGAGATTACACGCTTGTATAAGTTGGGGATTGCTAAGAAGTTCTTTTGACAACGCCATAAGCTGGGCTTTTCCACTGTCAGTAAGACTTTCAAGCGGAGCAAAATCATAGCCACCAGCAATACGTTCAGGGTCTGAAAGTATTACATCATCGTATGGATACTTCTGTGCATCATTACCCATAAGTTGGTCATAAGCTTGCCTTGAACGAAACTGCCTCGTATTGCTAAGCAGTAGCTGCCCAAGTTGGTCAAGACCGCTAAACCAAATAAGGTTAGCTGCCATACCCAAACGCATTTGTACTGAAGCGGTAACGCCTCTTGTTTGAGCAGCTGAACGTCGACCTCCTGAGTATTGACCAAGAGCATTTTCATTTATGCCTGTTACAATCTGTGCAATCTGATGCAAAGTATTAACCATTGCAATATGATTCGCAGTAACATCAATAGCAGGAACTGGTGTAATGCCGTTAGAAATACCACCCGGACCTTTTGTACGAATCATAGCGGCTCCAGCTTGAATATCTTTTGTTTCAATCTTAGCGGGGTCTACTATAAAGCGGTTCTTGATTGCCTGACGAATGTTAAGCATACGGCTATTAATAAGCCAACTCATAAGGTTTTGTAGACCTTCCAGAAGGTCGGGAATGGCTTTGCCAACATAATCATCGCCATTCGGTGAATATTGACTTACAAAGAACGGGAACATTCCGTGAAGTTCATTGTAGCGTTCAAAGCGAATAATTTTATAATCATTAACTACTGTGCAAACAAACATCACTGGAATTGTTTCATCACCTAAGTCCAGCTCAGGGTCAATCCTACTTAACTCAGCAGGAATAACTTTCATAAACAGTTCAACTACATCACAGTCTTTACCAGTCGAAAAGCGGTTGCCCATTATAGTATTAACTGTAGTAGAAAAATCTTCTTTTGGTTTTCCGAACGTACCAGCATAACGCGGACGGAAACCCCAAAAATTAGAGTCTATCGTATGCTCGTTTATCCATTGTGTACCGTGATAGAGAGTTCCTTCTTTTGCCTTAACGTTCACAAGCGGAACACTTTGCTCTGTACCGCAAAAGCTCCCACGTTGAAATTCGTTTAGCGATACTGATGTATCGGGAAAGAAAGTATAAGGGCTAATATAACTTATTTTATTTCCTTCGTACTGAGTAAGCTCTTCTACAGTTTCCTGCATAATCATCGTAGGCTCTGATTGCATACCAAGCATACCCATAAGAGAACCCATAAAATTGAAAGCGGGAACTTCTCTCTTTATTCGATATTTAGCTTTATCTACAGTCCAGTCACAACGACCAACACCAACACCCTTAATAAGAGTATCCAATATATATTTATAAAGAAAACTATAAATTCTATTATAACGAATCTGATAATCAATATCTCGTTCAAGACCTTCACTCATTCCTTGGTCTTCTGGACCAAAACTGATAAGCTCGAACATACGTTCTTTTTGAGTAAGCAAGGATAAGATACCCGCTGCAGCAGTTTGAACCTGAGCATAGCTGATAGGTACATAAATTTTTTCTGTACCTCCTTTTTTAATATTGGCTTTATCTTCCGCATCTACTTTACGATATGCAGAATAATTTACCATATTGGTATCCCAACGACCCCAATACTTACTCATTTCAGTAGCAGAAACCTGCATAAAGTCTTTATACATAGACAAAATGCGGGATTGAAGCGGCGAACTTTGAGTTGACCGCTCTCTAAGGTCTCTGTTAATTGCTTCTTGATTTATCATTTTAAAATAATTTTATTACTCTCTGCAATCTTGTTAAGTATTAAATCCAGCTTATCACGAATATACTTAACGTCTTCTCTAAGATATTTATGGTTACTATTCCATTCATCTCTTGTTACGAAAGCTCGAGTAAGCTCTTCCCAAGTATAAATTCTTATACTTTTAACGTGTGTATCAACTTTCTGTTCAAGAGCTACAATTTTTCCTTCGTTAGCTGCAGCTCTTTCGCTCATTACGTTAAGCATATGATAACAACTACCAACCATAGTAGCTATCATAATACCTGTACGGATAAGACCCTGTATATCAAATTTAAACGTTGGCTCATTGTCCATCAAACACCATAGCTCTCTAATATAATAATTTATTTCCCCAATTTAAAAGCTTTCCTTGTCAATCCCGCACCAACATAGGCGGAAACAAGATTCGCCAAAAGTTCCTTCCAAACATCTGCCAAATAAAAACCATTAACGTACGCAACAGCAAAGCTTTCTTTCTCGGGTATTAAACCCCATATCCAACCTCCCGTGCTTTCAACGGTTTCCACCGCCACTGGAATGTCTTTGAAAAATGCAAACACAATAGGAGCAATGCCTATCATTGTAAATGCCATAAACATCATTGCTCTTCTCGTCCAAGTTCCTCCATCGTCCTTTGTGCGCTCTATAGCGGCATCGTGAGTAGACGAATCAGCGGATTGAGCCTTCACCAAGGCATCTATGGTTGCAGAAAATTTTTGCGTATTTAGAGCGGACAGCTGTCCTAAAATAGTAATTGCCCCAGTGAAAATAGCACCAAGAGCACCACTATCCCACAATGATTGAATAACGCCCATTACTTGTCTTTCCTGTTTTGATTTTCAGCAAAAGCTATGCACCAATCAGAACGTCCATACTTTCGAACCATAGCATATGCCTCCAATGCAATTCTCTGACGAAATATTTTCCAGAAAGCCTTACTACCATCTATTTCATCGAGCATATTTGCTCTAAACATCTTATCAGCTTTTAAGCGGCTTTCTTCTGTTCCGTCAGAATTGTAATAGCAAAAATCGTGTATAGCCGCAGAACAAATAGCAAAAGACATTACTCGATTAAGAACTTTTCTAAGCCCCTTAGAAATATGCTCAGAATGCTCACAGCCAACTCCATTGCAGATTGTACATAACGCTTCTATTGGAGTAGACATAAATGAAGCTGGAACTTGTAAACCAAGTTCACTAACGCGGGTAAGTAGCTTTTCTATTTGTTCTACGTTATACATTTAAACTATTTATTTTCTTCAACTTCAGCTTCAGCTGCTACAGGCTCAGCGGGAACAAGAAGTCCTACAAGCTGTGCAAACATTTCATCAGGAATTTTAGATATATAACTATCACCGTATACATAGGTTTTAGCTGCACCATCACTCCATTCTTTGCCATCAGCGAACTTAACTACAGTCTCTCCTTTCAGAATAATCTGGTTAAGATTAAAAACTATAGTTACGCCATCTTGGCTTTTCATTGTAATTTGTTTATTTGCCATAAATATCCTTATGCTTGTTGCGCTATTTGAGTTTTAAGTTCATCAACAAAAGTTGATACTAAAAGGTCTTTATCTCCTTTTACATCTCCTGTTACCGTTGCATCATTTCCATTACTGGAAATATCCTTTACCAAAGTCGTTGAAGCATTACGCGCTATGGTGTAGTCTGCAAAGGCTACGAGTGCGCGCTGTGTTGCCGTGGTCGAGCAGAGTGCAGGCGGTATGGGTTTTGCGCTTTGGTAGTCGGCTATTGTGTACGGCGCGTCGGTGGCGCTCATGTCAAAGTTAAAAGCCATCACGCGCGATATTTGACCACTAAAGCAACCTTTAGTGAAATCCGTTCCGTGGAAGTTGCCTTGAGAGCAGACATCAAAACCAGTTCCAGCATTAAAGTTTGCGGTGTTGATGGTTGTCACGGTGTTTGAATCCTTTAATGCTGAATTGACGAATATCTGTGAAAAGGTTGATTCTTCGTTCATAGAAACGGTCATAACCAAGGCATATGTTCCTGCGGGAATAACTTGGTTTGATGTTCCCCCAAAGAATGTGGGGAAATAGTTTCTTAAGGTAAGGTTGACATTGCCCGATACAGTTCTTCCGCCTAAAAGATAAAGTCTTCCATCTGTCGTCATTCTTAAACAAATGCCGTTGTAAAAGCCGTTGGCATAACCTAAATCGCCAATGATGTTTGCCTGTGTATTTGAGCCCCAATCGGCTACGGAAAAATCTTTGTCGAACTTTAACGTAATGCACATCGAGCGCGCGGGGATTGCGCCGATTGTTGTCGTTGTGTTTTTAAAGCAACCGCCGCCTGCGCCGATGTAGAGTTTTCCGTTAACATTATTTACCGCAGATATAACATCTACACCATTTACCGTAAGACTCTTATCAAAAGAACCTTCTGCTGCACTAATTCCACCAGATATAGTAGTATCACCGGCTACTTGTAAATCACCGTCTATAAAAAGATTTTCATCTATATGACTCGGTACGTTTACAAAACCGTTTATATCACAAGTATCAAGTGTTGTTTCAGACTTACGATAGCAAGTAATATAAGTATCACCACCCCAAGAACCTATAGAAATTTTTCCAGGTCTAATAGAAAAATCATAATGCTGTGTAGGTTTTATAGAAACTTTTTCATTTTCAGCATCGGCTACTACTATTTCAACAGGATATTCTCCTGTGCATACTACTCGTAGAACAGCAGATACATCTGTATTCGTACGCTGGAAAGTAATTCCACTTGCTCCAATTTTATATCTCATAATTAAATATCATTTAATGTTACAGTATCCAGCATAGAATAACTTAATCCATCACTGGTATCCTCACTAATATTTCTATTAGAATTTCTTAAAGCTATTGAAGGCGGTTCTCGATATTCCAATCCATCGTGCATTACTAATCTACCCATACATTCCATAAGGTGGTCATTAACATCAGCAGGCTTATTATCCCGTGTATAATGCCAACCTGCAATTTCCTTACGCGTACAGGTTAAATTTTCGTGTATCCAAATTTTACGGTTTTTATTATAGAAAGCTTCATTCGTTGCTTTTATACACTCTGTTCGAGCCTTAGACCCTTTTTCTACAGGTATTCCTTTTTCCAAAAGAATATCAGCATAACATCTACCTGATGTTTGGTCTATAATAAAAGCAGCAGGTTCAATAAGAAAATAGCCTATTTGATTAAAATAAGATTTACTCTTAAACCAAGTAGCAATATCTTCCATTGTACCCTTTTTAAAGAACTCGTCGAAGAAGATGACGTCGGTGGGGGAAATCGCCGCGACGAGCACGGCGTGGGGTGTCTGGGGGTGGGTGTCGATAGCCGCGGCACAGTACCAATCTGCGGGCGGGTGTGTGGGCGATGACCAGCCTCTCGGGCAGCCCTTGAGTAGACTGCGTTGCTCGGAGTACCCGTGTATCACAAGCCTTCCAGCAGCAAGCGGACGTCCATCGCGGCGGCAAGCAAGTTCCTCATCGGAGAGTCCCGCGTAGAACAGCTCGAAGCCGGCTGCGTGACTGTTTTCGGTTGCAGCCCCAGTGTAAGTCCAACACAGGTTTGGCTGTTCAAGGCTCATCTTGATTGCTTCGTCGTGAATCCACATTTCATCAAGCGGTGTTAGTAGAAACCAAGCACTGCCTTTTCTGTCAACAAGACCACGGCTCACTGCAATCCACATATCACGCGGTATAGGTTCATCAATGTGTATGAAATCCCAGTCTGAAGATTCGAGTGATAATTCATTATTCAAGAAGGATTTTACTGTAGCAAAATGAAGAACTGAATCCCGCGTCTTACCATCAAGATTATATCTAAAGTGAAGGCGAGTAATTCTACCCACATTATCTTTAATCTTTTTAGTAATAAACATTGACGGACACAAGTCCATCATCTTGCCTTTAGGACTTCCACCCATACCCTCATTGGTGAACATTTCATCAATCTTGTCCCAAGTCTGAGCAATAACCAAACCCTTGACACCTCGCGCAGGTATGCCAAGCCGCCTATACGGCGAACTTTCTGGATACCACCGTCTTTCCCCTATACACCACGCATAGTCTTCAAGAACACCCGCGTGAGATTTTCCGAAGCGGTTTCCAGCAAAAACATACCTGCGTTTTTTATCACCTTGTTCAAAGAACATAGCCTGCCCACCTGGATTAGGCACAAAGAAATCGCTTTTAAACTCACTCTTTAAGGCAGACTTTTTTCTGAGAAGGCTCAGAAGGCGGAGCTTACGTTTATACTCAGGAGACTGAGTTTCATCGTTAGTCGCCATCTGTTACCTCCAAAGCTTCAGCCGGTTCTTCGCCCTCACCATTAACCATAGCAGTTAATGCTTCCGGACTCAAACCAAGTGAAGCCGCTTCCGCCGCTATTGCTCGGTCAAGCTCTTTCATTGTATTACCTACATTGAAATTTAGATTGTGAGTCTCAATCATCATACGAGCTTTTCCGTGACAGCGTTCGAGCATTTCTGTGGCTATTTTATCGCGGATATTTATCGGCGTATCATCAGCCTTCAGAAGACGAACCTTTATGCGGAGAGCAATTTGGGCGGCTTTCTCAAGCAGTGTTTTATCATCATCACCACCTACAATATCATAGACATCATAGATAGATTTTAATTCAGGGATTGTGAGCAAATACTCTTGAGCCTTTACTGAAAGGTTGAAGAGCTTTTGAATTTCTGCACTATCAAAGCCGACTGCTTTCAATACTACTATAGCCTTAGCTTCATTAGTATAAATGAAGTCGGCTAATTCCATACTAAAAGTTATCTTATCTTTTTCTGATAGCATTTCACAATTCCTGCTTGAGAAGAGCTGCCCTTTATTATGAGCGGAGCTTATCATAGGCGGAGCTGAAAGCGCAAGCTTTATTTTCACTTTTGTTAATATTAGCTGATATTAGCTAATTTTCAAATTTTGGAGAAAGTATAGTATATACCACTACAGCTACTATTGGCAAAGGAAACCCCCTTTAGTATAGCTAAATAAAATAAATTTCTTTTTATCAATCTTAATTTTTTATTATTAAAATAAATTAAGTTTATTAAATAAAATAAATAATGATGGAAAAATTTTCTCTTAATGGAGGCGGATTATTGCAATCCATTGCAAGCAATTGCAAGCAATATTTATCAATATCAATTAAGAAAAATCTTTTTATAATAATTTAATTATTTTTTATTCCAAAAAATTTTTTATTATTTCAGAAAATTATTTCCTATTTTTATTTAATATTATTTTGATAAATTTAAATGATTAATAATATAATATAATATTTAATATTATTCCATAGGATAGAATATATTATTTTTAAGTGTTAACATTAAATTAAAGGACGAAATTATTTAAATAATGAAATTATGAAAGAACAAAATAATTTTAGATGAATTTTTGATTTTTCTATTATTAAATACTTATTTATCATTATTTATCATTATTTATATTTATTTATCATTATTTATAATATATTATATTTATCTATAATATTATAAATTTATATTTTATTAAATTATTATAGAAATAATAATTTTTAATTATTTATGCTTAAAATTTATTATAATATAAGTATTATAAATATAATATATTATAAAATAATAGAAAAATATCTATAAGGAAAATATTATAATCAATTATGAATTATTTATTCTTTTAGGAAATAATTATGAAATTTCATAAAAAAGAAAATTTTTGCAATCATAAATTATTCATAAAAGGCAAGTTATGGAAAAAATGAAATTTTTTGAAAATTTTTTATTGACTTTAAAAAATTTTTTGGAATGATGGAGAGCATAAAAATTTAAGAACGCACCGCCCACCCGCTAAAGGCAAGGCAATCCGCTTTTAAAGGTTCTTTTTAATCATCATAAACACCTAAAAAAGGATATAATATGCAAAAATCAAATATCATAGACAATAACAGTGCCGTTGAAGAGTCGACAGCACAATACAAGACGATAGATACTACTTGCAAGACACCACTTAAGAGTAAAGGTATCGACGTTTTAACAAAAGTTTATATCGAAAAATTCCCAGCTAACTTGCAAGCGTGGCAAGACTATTTTGAATCGGAAAGTGCACTTGTAGAATTTATTGAAAAACAAATTATTGCGCATAAAGTTTTTTCCGCAGCAAGACAGCACGCCTCACGTGTGATTGACGTTGCGGAAAAGCAAAACGAAGGCTTGCCCCGTGAAGTTACCTATTCGATTGATAAACTCGAACGTAGGCAACCCGCCGAAAAATCACTTGCAAGACAACTCGCCGAAAAATGCAAGACAATTGATGCCGACAAACTCGCACAAATAAAAGCCTTGCTTGGTATGTAAATTCAACGGCTTGCCCGCTTTAAAGGCGGGCTTGCCACTCTTTCAATCTTTTAATCTTTTTTACTATGATTTTATCATTTGAGACAGTCGGACAAACTATTCCATATTCGTACGAATTGCAAGCTTTAGTCAAGGCTTTAACTGGAGAGAATATTCCCCGCGGTTTACCTTTAGCCGTTTTAGACAAAGGTTGCCCCTTTAAAAGGTATTTTAAACATACTAAACACACTATTGAGTGTGATAAAGACGGCTTGCCCTTGCAAGGTCGTGAACCGGCTGAAAGCGTGTGGATTGAGTCAAAAGACCCGCGCCCGCTCATAGTTGGTGACGGCAAAAAACGATACACGTTGAGTTGGCAAGATATCGAAACGTACCGCCCGCGTGAAAGCGTTGGGACGCGCGGGGCGGGTTGTAAGTCTGAAAGGCGCGCCGTGAAACCGGTTGAACGTGAAATAGTCTCACGGCTTTCAACTCTTTCAGACGATAAGCTTGCCGCTTTAGCACAGCTTTTAGGGTTGTAAACACTATTAGAAAGGAAATACACTATGAAACAGTACTTGAAAGTTACTTTAAAAACACCAACTACACTATTGGAAGATGGATACGTGCAAGTCTTTTTTGAGACTAACATTACCGACTACTTTGGCGCTAATGTAGTTATAAAAGACCAGCCTCATATTGCTACAATAGTCAAGCAAAGCTTGTGGATTGGTGTAGAAAAAAGTCTTATACTACCTTTGAAAGACTTCGCACGAATGATGTGGTGTATTGGTCAAGATTTTGACAATAACTATTCAGACGATATATACACCTTAAAAGAACAGGAATAACTATGAAAGAGTTTTACATTACTATAAAGACTAAACCGTTTCAAGACCGCTTTCAGGCACGTGTGTCTTCTAATATACCTATGTTAGATATACCTAAGTTTAAACTTGTGCCTAAAGCCTGTCAAATTACACCACTTATTACGAGTACTGACGTTTGGCTTAGAAAGGGTGTATGGTTTGACCTTACTGAGACCAGTTTAAAATACTTGTACTTTCATCTCGGAGAATACTTTAGAGTAGATGAGACGGCTTTGGCTGAAAGCTTTAGACTAAAGTCATCGGCTTTAAAGTTCGTCAAAGACTTTTCTGAAAAAGAAGTCTCTGACAGGAAAGGTTTTGACTATTCAGTTAAGCTGTGGTTTAAAGTTAACTTCACTATACTTGCACCTAATACATACCGCGTTGTTTATGACACTAATATAAAATATCTTAGTAAAATACTAATTGGAAATACTTCTTTTCAAATAGCACGCTCTATGAATTGTGCACATATATTTTCAGACAAAGATGTTTGGTTGACTGAACAGTCTGAATTTGAGGTAAATGAAGACGGCTTCAGACGTTTGCACCGCTTCCTAAAGACTGTCTTTGAACAGCCTGTGAACGGCTTGTGGTATCTTAAGAAAAAGTATTACGATAGAGTAGAACTTTAATGGGAAAGAATAGTATGATTACATATAGTGTACATAAAACGAGGCGGGAAAACACCGCCTTATGGAAGACTATTCGTAGAGATATTACCGCTTTACAGGCAGACAATGGAGAGCTTGAATTATACCTATATGAGTATAAAGGAGTGCTGCCTTCAGGTAGAGTCTATATAGATTGTACAGGTAACTATTATAGAGTTCAGTGGGTATTTGAAAAGCTGTCTGTAACAAGAGGTGAATACTGGTATCCGCTCTGTGATGGTAAAGTAATTGTTGAATTTATCAAGCGACTTTATAAAGATATGTTAACTCAATTACATAGGAGAAAGTTTTATGGAAAGAAGTTCTAACGATAAGCACGAACTGCTACAGTGTCTCTGCCTGTATGGAAACTACGAGCATCGAAAAGGACTACAAGTAGTAGATTATGAGGCGGCGTTGACTATGAAGAAAGACTTTTACGGCTTTTGTCGTAAGAAAATACCTATATTCATAGGTCATTTAGATGAGCTGGAATCGTTTTCTTTTATAAAGAAACACAAGAAAGATTCTATTGAAGGTTATATTAAAGAGTTTATAGTAGACCAAAGAGGTATTTGGGTACTTGTAGAATACAATAAAGAGTCTACGTTTGAACAATGTCTTGATGAAGAGCTGCTTATGTCACCGCGTTGGAGAATGGAAGTTCTTTCCGACAGTAAATACCGACCAGTAGAACTACTGTCTATAGCACTAACAGGTAAACCAAATATTTATTGTAGTGGACGGCTACCTAAAATAATAACTCAAAAAGATTTTAATATTACGTTTTTTGGAAATGGAGACTAATAATAATTTAGTACAGTCAGAGTGGAAGTGGGAAACTCTGGACGATAAACAGTTTAAAAGTACTATAGCTAAGCTCAGCCTTACTAATGCTATGGTACAGTATATTATATCGTTTGAAGACAAACCCGCCTTTGTTTTTATAACGACTAAGACGCCGCCTTTCGTTAAAAATGAAATAAGGTTTAATCTTGCTATGAATACGGTCGAAGATGTTAGACCAGCTGTTGGACTGACCTTTGGCTGTCAAGACGTACAAGAACTCTTTAGGGCGGTGGACTATTGCTTAACAATATTGAAAGGATTTTACAGTGAGTAATTGGTGTATAGATGATTGTAATTCTACATCTTTTTGGCAGGACTTTTTAACGCTTTGTTCCGCTCGAAAAGATAAACCTTTTAACAGCATTGACTTAATGACAAACAGTTGTCTTCCAAGGTATACTATTACCGCCCAACGCGGTAAAAGCGGTATAGCTCTTGGAATATTTACAAAGAAAGAAGGATTGTTTAAATGCCAGTACCCTGAGGTTGATATTCTTTATCAACACTTGACTTATATAGAAGCAAGACGGTTAATGAGATTTTTTCTAAACACAATAACAGAGAAAGGAAAATATAAATATGAATAGTTTTATAGCATATGATATGGACATTCTTACTAAGCGTAAAACGCCGCGCGACATTAGTCATCTACCTACGCAAGAAAAATATGAACTGCTCTTGGCAGATTTTAATACGCTTGTAAGACAGTACAATGTATTGAGAGACAACTTTAAGGACTTGCTTGATATAGCGTGGGTCACCGCCGACGAAGCAGATGATATTGAGCATCGAGACGAACTGGAACAGTACTTCGACATTCAAGATGAAATGGACGAACAGGATTCTGAGTTTGGTTTTAAGCTTGATGCAGTAGAAGATGGCGATATAGAGTGGCTTATTCCTGAGCGGAGCTAACGATAGCATTTAATATTAAAGGACTATTATGTTAACAAAAATAAATATTGATGATGATTACAACTTGCTGGAATTGATAGACAAAATTCTTTGTCTTCAGCCGGTATCACAAACGCTTGCAGTAGACGATATACCTGTAGGCGGTATTCGTTCCGCTTCCTACGGAGAGAATTATTGGATAATTCTTTTCACTTATTGTGGAGCACTTAAAATTACTTTCACACTTAGAACAATAACAAGAGCTAATGTGCTTAGTGCAATAGAACAAATAACACCGCATCTCGTAGCAAGGGCGGATTGGAGAAGGAAACAAAATGACATTGAGAGATAGAGTAAGACAGCTCATAAGAGCAATGAACGTTGGTGATAGTTATACTATTACTACAGATAGTCAACTTACAACTGTAAGAAAAGTTGCAGCTGAAGAGAACGTCCGTGTTCGAATAAGGAAAGCCGAACAAGGTTGGGTAGTAATCAGAGCTGAACCGAAAGCGGAACTTCCCTTCACTATTAAGCGGAAAGAAGAGCAACCGCTCACAGCTATGCAGCTACTACAAGAAAGGACAGCAGACAATAGACCGGCTTCAGCGTTGCATTGGGAAGTGAAAGGCACTCCATTTGGTAAAAGCGGGGTAGCAATTCAAGGTTTGTCTTGGAGAGAAAAAGCTTGGGACAATGTTCCAGACTTTAGAGTATGGAATAAAGACTTGGGAATCACTTTTGACCCGCGGCACGTACTCAATCCAAGACTTCTTTCAAACAGTCTTACAAGACAGGTTGGTCTTGATGATGTAAACATTATGCTCAGTCCGGAGTGTAAAAGTCTTAGCCCAGATGACGTAGAGCAGTGCAATAAAATATTAGAAGGGTGGAAACCAAATGAATAAATACCTCAGCATAGCATTGACAGCGGGAATTATCTGCACGATAATTCATTCATATAACAACCACTACCCCGCCACCCAACAACTCGCGGACACCATCTACACGGAGGCAGGCGGAGAACCTTACATCGGCAAGCTCGCGGTCGCCACCACAATTTTCAACCGCGCCCGACAACTCTCCAAACCACCGCTTGACATCGTGAACACTCCCAAGCAGTACGCAAGGCGGAGAACATCATTCCGTCAACGCCTATCCACCGAGTACCACGACTGTCTTGAGCTCGCCACCACGCTCTACAAAATGCAACTGACGCCGCTTGATAATTGGACACATTTTTATGCTTATAAAAAATGTACACCTTATTGGGCGGGAGCACTTAAAAATAAAAAGGTTATAGGTAATCATATGTTTGGGAGGCTTGACTAATGTCTAATATAATATATGAAACAGGTCGAATTTTTATTGACCAACATATTGCTCGAACTTATATGAACAATTATTTAAATGAAGTTCAGCTTTCATTTGAAGATAATCGTTATATTAGTATAAAAAATACTGGAAGTTGTTGCGATATAAGAGCAACACTTGATATAGAATCTTTAGGTATACTTGAGCGGTATTGTCCAGACGTTTGGAGTTTTTTGAAATCAGTAGTTTGCTTTAAGCAAACCCCAATAACGCTCGAGCAAATATTTAATGAATCAAGAGAGGAACAAGTAGAATTATGACACATTTAAAATTAAGAATGACTATATTTAAAGATGCTTTAATTTGTCAAGTGCTGGAACAGGAAGGTTCTATAGAACAATCATCAACGATTCTAAACCACCCAAATTTTACTATTAGTGAAGACCATAGAACATTGTTTTTACCTATTAAGAGGGATAAAACATTCGATACTGACCCTTTAATTACGGTGAGTAGCAATCCAGTTTATCTAAGGAAAGAGATAGCTAAGGGTATAGAAAAGATACTTTTTGTACCTACAGATGACCTTATAGGTAAGAAAGTTAACCTTATAGGTAGAGATAGTTCTATGTATTATAGGGTACTTGGAAAGACTACGAGTGGACTTTTCATTTTGGAGGATTCATATGAAAATTTAATTAAGGCTCACGAAGAAGATATTCTAGGTACTATAACTAAGAGTCAGAGCGGAGATGTTTTTACTTGGACAAGAAATTAGAAAGATAGATTAGATATGATAAGACCTATGAAAGGAATAGACTGTTTAGGCAGTCTTGAAAAAATTGATTATCCAAAAATACTTCAACCTAAGTATGATGGTATAAGAGTTATAGTAGAAAACAGTGTTGCTCTTAGTGCAAGTTTGAAGCCGCTTAGAAATTCAGCTCTACAGAAATTAGTAAAAGAACTTCCAAATGGTATTGAATTTGAACTTGTTGCACCTAATTCTATAGGCGGGTTGAGAACTGCCGCAGGTTTTTGTAATTCTTATGATAAAGGTTGGATAGATGATATAACTTGTTATGCTTTTGATATTCGAAATACTAATCTTCCATATCAAATGAGGTATACTCTTGTAGCCGAGGCGGTGGATTGCTTACAAGGATTACCTTTTAAGGTAGCACCTAACAAATATGTAGATTGCCGCGCCGATGTTGAAGAACAGCTTGATAGACTATTAGCTGAAGGCTATGAGGGTGCTATGTTGAAAGACCCGACTGCTTATTATAAAGGTGGGCGGAGCACTTTAAAATCTCAAGAGTGTTTAAAGCTGAAGCCTTTTGTAGATGCGGAGGGAATTGTAATTGGATATAAATATGAGCAGGAGAATTTAAATGAAACCACAACCAACGAACTCGGATTAACCACTCGGAGTTCGAGCCAGCTTGGTAAGGCGGAGAAACCTCTTATTGGCGCACTCCACGTCAAATCCCCCGCTTTCCCTCATACCTTTTGGGTCTCGGGATTCACGACTGACCTCAAAGAGAGAATGTATTTTGATAAGGAAGCTTTGGTAGGTAAGATTATTACTTTTAAGTATCAACCTTGCGATACTTATAGTGATGCGCCAAGACACCCAATCTTTAGAAGATTTAGACCTGTTATGTAATGGGATATAGTATATTAGATTTAAGTATTATAGGCTTAGGCTATATACTTTTAGTTATAGGTCTGGTAGCTTTTTGCTATTGGTTATATCATATTATAAATTCTATATTGTATTATGTTATAGGCATAGTTATTATGGCTTGGGATAATAAAGGTGAATTTATTTTTGGAATATTATTAACTATTATAATAATTAGTTTATTAACTACAGGAAAGATTTAATATGAAAAGAAATGGTAAAAAGATAAATGAAGAGGGGGAACTTCCAAGTAATAAAGTATATAAAAAGGTAGATGGGAAGTTTAAAACTTGTCCAAAGTGTAAAGCTCTACTTAAAACACTATCTGATGGAATGCACTATTGTCCAGCTTGCGGCTGGCTCGAAATTCCTATTGATTAAAGGCTTTAGGGCTTGCAAAATTAGGGCAGGAAAGGGCTTTTATAGGCTGCCTTATATAAGAGGATAGGCAAGAAAAAGCGGGGCTGAAATGGGCTTTAAATAGAAAGAAAAAATATTTGAAAATTTTTGAAAATATTTCTTGCAATTTGAAAATATTTCTGCTATGCTCTGCATATCAAAATGAGAAAAGGGCTTGGGCTCTTAATCATTAAATTCACTTTTCGCTGAACAAAAGTAGGCGGATTAAACAATAAACAAATATAAAGAAAGTATATAAATGAAAGAAACCACTAATGTATTCGGTTTGGAATTCGATATTAACCTTCCTTTCAACACTGTTGAGGAATTTGACCAGCTTGCAGGTTGCGTTGGTGCTTGCTTGAAAGAAGCTACACAGCACGTTATTGCTCATAAACATTTGGGTAGAGTTCGTGCAGCGGTTTGCGCTAAGCTTGAAGAACTCACGGGCATTGAACGCGCGAAGACGACCGCCGAAGATGGTAAGTCTGTTAAGTATGCGGAAAGCGAACAGAATTACTTTAAGCGTGTAGTTGCTGAAAAGGCGGGCGAAGACAACTGGGACGACGTTCTTGCACAGCTTAAGGAAACGGCTTCGAACGTTAAGTTTGAGTTGGTCGTTACGAGACAGCGTGTTACTAAGGAGGGTATGGAGATGGCGAAAGCTCTGCTCTCGTCGGGTAAGGCTGAAGCCTTTGCTGAAAAGTACGGCTTTGTTCTTCCTGAAGACGAAAAGTCGAAGCTTGAAGTTCTGGCTATCGAAGTTAAGAAAGCTTTGGACGAACAGCGTAGACAGGCTCAGATGTCTTTGTTTGGCAATCTCTAATTCTAACGGCAACAGTCATCAGAGCTAATGCTCTGGTGGCTTAGCCCTTATTTAACTATGCCCGGTCTTTCTGAAGTTTTTTATTCGAGTGATACCCAGACAGAGAAAAAATCGTTGAGCGTTCCTTCGGAAGATTACGCTTTTATAAGACAGGTTTTTCCTGAAACAGGTATTCCAAATTATATGACAGTGTATGCTTGGAAGTCTGTAGTAAAACGCTTGCACGATTTAGGTATACACTCTTATGAAGATAGAGTTAAAAAGAAATTTTCAATAGAACAATTAAAGGAATTGATAGATGGACGAAATTAAACCTGAAGATGTTTATGATGATTATAATATAGATGATAGTAATGACCCGCTTAAATCTTTTTTAGATAAAGATATTAGTAAGATGAATGAGCAGGAACTTTCAAACTTATTAAGTTCTTTAAATGAAGCGGCAGAAAATCCGAAGGCGGTTAAGCGTATTGTTTCTCGTAAGACTAAGTCTTCTATTAAAATAAACACTGATGATTTGTTAGCAAAATTAGGATTGTAATATGAAAATACCATTACTTAATCAGATTAAATCCAGCGAGCTTGTTCGACACTTAGTTGAAAACAGAGAGCTTGCAATGGATAATAGTATGTATACTAATTGGTCTTGCCCTGTTAAAGGTTTGCTTGCTCACGTATTAAAGCTCCGCCCTCAAGGTAAAGGAAGTCTTGCTCTTGACTATGGAACATCTATTCACGCGGGACTTGAACAGCTTATGAAAGGTAAAGACCTTGATACAGCGGTAGAAGCCTTTATTGAATGTGCTACGGAATTGAATATTGATAAGTGGCTTGATGAAAAAAGATGTATTAAACGCGGCGTAGAAACTCTTTCAGCTTGGTTTATTTATAAGCAAAATCTTATTCATAATTATGAAGCTATTGAACTTGATATAGATGGCAGAGGTACAATAGTAAGAGCGGTAGAACTTGGAATTAAAAAATTTATACAAGAAACTGAGAATGCAAAACATTATTGGACAGGTCGAGTTGATGCTGTTGTAAAGTATAAAGGAAAGCTTTGGGTGCTTGACCATAAAACTTCAAGTATGCTTGGTGATAAATTTCTCGATGATAAGTTACGAAGCAATCAGTTCTTTGGTTATTGGGTAGCTCTTAATAATGTTGTAAAACAACAATGGGGTGAATCACTTGCTGGAGTTATACTTAATGTTATATGTACTGGTACTAAAGAAGTTAAGTTTGAAACTTATGAGATACCTTTTTCTTTTTGGCAAATAGAAGAATGGTTAGAAGAAACTAAATTTATGCTCAGGACTATAGAGAATTGGTTATTTAATATTATTTCAGGTAAAACTACCTGGGCAATGATTGAGCGTGATATTTGTGTTACTAAATACGGTAAGTGCCCGTTCTATGATGCTTGTAATACCGTACCTCAAGCAAGAGAAAATGTACTTTTTTCTTCTTATGTAGAGCATAATTGGAATCCTCACGATAAAACAATGGTAATAGAAAGTTAATTTATGGCAGTTTATACAAATTATACAGAGCAAAAAGAATACCTTAGTTTACTTCTTAAAGGTGTACCTGGAACAGGTAAGTCTACAATAGCGGCTCAATTTCCAAAACCTTGCTTTATAAATTTTGATAAGAATACAGCTTGTTTCAAAAAGCTTCCTAAAGAAGTGCAGGCGGATATTAAAATTGTAAATCCTTTTTTTAATGCTAAGGGTGAACGAGTAAAGCCTGAAAAAGTTTGGGCTAATACAATGGATTTGCTTGCTCACGTTGTAGAAGACAAGGAAGTAAAAACTATTGTTTGGGACAGCCTTACTCTTTCAGTAGCAGCCCTTGAAGATGATGTTATAGGTTCTAATAATCCTAAGTCTCAAATGAAGATACAGGATTGGGGTACTTATGGTAGGTATCTTAAATGGCTCGGTGAAAATTTGATACAAGCACAAGATAGAGATAAACATATAATTGTTATTGCTCACGAGACTGCTACAGTTGACCCTGATACTCAAAGAGTTCTTTCTTATGACCTGAGTATAGGCGGTAGAATGAAGAAAGATTTTGAAATGTATTTTTCTAATGTTTGGAAAACTTATATTGAAACGGGTGTTGGTAAGAAAGGCGGTTATTATGTAAGAACAAGACCTACAAATTTGTCTACTTGCAAATGCAGCTTTGACTTACCTGAAACTTTTATATTCTCAGAACAAAAAGATAATTTAATGAAACAACTTTAGTACTATAGCATTAAATGTTATGGTACAAATATAAACAATAAATAAAGGTAATAAAATGAAACTAAATACAAAATCACTTAAAGATGTTGAACGCGGCTTTCCGGTCTTGGCTGAACAAGTTTTGTTCGCGGAACTGAATGCAGAAATTAAACCTAAGAAGAATGGCGATGGTCAGAACTTGGAAATCAATTGTCGAGTACTTGATGAAGAAGTAACAAAGAAAGATGGTTCTTTCCTTCCTAACACTAAAGGAAAACTTACTTTTAAATACTTTGTTTCTTTGGTTGAAACTCCGAACTATGACCCGAATAAATCTTTGGCAATGATTGCTGATGCTATTGGTCTTGATGAAGATGCTGACCTTGACATAGAAGATATTCAGGGCAAGTATGTTAAGATTAAACTTGGCATACAGCCTGCGAAAGATGGAAGAGACGAACAGAATAGTGTTAAAGCTATGATGAGAATTAAAGACTCTGACAACTTTGTTCCGCCTGCAATACAATAAGAAAAATTAAAGACAGTCCCTGCTTAACAGCAGGGCTGTTTAAGTATAGACTATGGTAAAGAAACTTAAAATTAGGATTGTAAAGTTTGAACGTGCTATTGCAATACAAGTCTTAGAGCAAGAGGGTTATTTTGCACGGCACGAACACACAAGAAGCATTGATTCTGTTGAAATAAGAGGAACAGCTCTTTATTTAAGAGGGTCTAATTCTTATGAAGATTATGCTATAGGTCAAAGGTCTTTTAGCTCTAATGAAGTTAGAGATAAATTTATACAAAATTTACTTAATTGGATTTCTAAAGAACAGTTTTCTACTGACATAAAAGTAGTAATTGGAGAGACGTGTTTAGTTTCTAATTTTCCTGATGAAGATTGTATGTGGGTAGAGCGTAAGCTTTTAGGTATTCTACCTAAAAAGTATAGTCAACCTTATATAGCAGAAAATATTAACGATGAAAATAAAGTTAGTTTTTGGAAAGAAGCTAAGCCTTTGAATAAATATAAATTTACTGCTGATGGTGAAATTTATACTTGGGAGTTAGAAAGTTAGAAAGTTAGAAAGTTTAGTATGGACTATATTAATATTAACGAAGTTAAAGTAGATAATAGAGTAAGAGAGTGTAAAGAACAAGACGTTATAGCTCTTGCTGAGTCTATCAAAACAGAGGGACTTATTCACCCTATTACTATTTCTGAAGATAATACTCTTATTGCAGGTGGTCATAGACTTGCCGCCTTTAAACTACTTGCAAAGACTGATTCAAAATATAATGAAATACCTTTTGTAAGGTATGAAGAGTATGCGAGAGATAAAGGTCTTCTTGAAGAAGGAAAAACTGTAAGTAAAGCCCAGCTTAAACTTCTTGAGATAGAAGAAAATGTAAAGCGTAAGTCTATGACTTGGCAAGAGCAAGCTTTAGGTATTGCTACTTATCACGAATTGGCAAAGAATATTAAAGGAGCAGGTATATGGACTCACGCACAAACTGCAGCTCTTTTTGGGGTAGGTCAAACTTGGGTAAGTGCACTGCTTAGAGTAGCGAAGCGTCTTAAAAATAAAGATGATGTTATATGGAAATGTGAAAGCATTACTGACGCAGTGCAAATGTTGCTTAAAGAAAAGAGACAAGAAGTACAGCGAAAGCTTTCTGAAAGTATGAAATTTAAGCAGAAGAAAAATCAGCCCGTGAAAGTAATTGCTAAGCAAGAATCACCTACTACTGGTATTAACTTTGTAGATAATTCTGATGAGGCTGAACTCTTTCCAAAAGCGGAACTTGTTTCTAAAGAAACAATAGACTTATTCTATAATCAAGGTGATTCTCTTAAAAAACTTTTTGACTTTAAAGGAGAATTTGACCATATAATAACTGACCCGCCTTACGGCATTTCTATGGACAATTTTATGAATGCAGAAAGTATAGAGGGAGTTAAAGAAACGCATCAAGTAGATAATAATCTTGTTCTTATAGAACAATTTATTGATGTTGCTCGGCAATGTGCAAAGGATACGTCTTTTCTTTGTATGTGGTATGACCTTGACCACCACGAAAAGATACAAACTTGGGCTAAAAAATATGGTTGGACTCCGTGTCGTTGGAATTTTGTTTGGTGTAAAACTTCACCTTGTATAAATAGAACCGCTCAATATAATATTACTAAAGCTACTGAAGTATGCTGTATTATGAGAGCAAGCTCAAAGGCAGTGCTTGCTCAGAAACGTTCTACTAATTGGATACTTGCTGACTCGATTGGAACAAGTCCTGAACACCCGTTCGGTAAACCAAGCTCAATTTGGAAATGGCTTATTGATACAGTTAGCTTTGAAGGACAAACTATTATTGACCCATTTGCTGGTTGTGGTTCAGCTTTAGCTGCTATTTATAAATCAGGAAGACTTCCTATAGGTATTGAGCTTGATGAAAAGCATATTTTAAACGGTAAAAATTGGTTATATAAGGAACTAAATAAATGATAACAAGAATTGCATCGGATAAAGATAGTATTCAAGTACTTATTATAGATACTGAAACATATCAGTATGTCTATAATAGAAAAACAAAACAGATTGATACCGCTTACAGAGTAACTCAAGGCGCATATAATACTATTTATAATCCTGTGCAAATTGATTTACTTGATACTCGCTATTTGGTAACAGCTTATAGAAAAATAAAAACTTTTTTAGAAAATGAAAACTCTGGTTCTAATAGATAAAAAATCTTTTGTAGGACAGAATACTGTTATTGAAGGAGCGGCTGCAAATCAACTTTGTGGCTGGCTTCGTCGAGCAGGCTTTAATCTTGATAACGTAGAAGTTCTCCGCCTTGGTGATAATGTGTATGATGAAGCTTGTCTTCTTAACGATAAAGTTGATACCTTTATGCAAGAATATAAACCTGACGTAACAATAGGTTTAGGTAAGATGTCTTTGCAATACCTTAAAGGTAGACTTGATTTATCACTTGATGATGAACGCGGTGCTCCTTTTAATAATGTAAAGACTGGAGGTCTTTCTATTTGTACTTATAGCCCCGCTTATATATTTAAAGTTTATGCTCAGAATGTTCTTGTAGAACACGACTTTAAGAAAGCTTTTAGACTTGGCACAAATGGTTGGAGTCAACCTCAGTATGAAATAAATTATACGCCAACCTACACTGAAGTAATAAATTATCTTGATTATTTTTTGAAAGAAAAGCCGTTTCTTTACGTTGACATTGAAACCCTTTTTAAAACAGGTAAGATGACCTGTATAGGTTTTGCTTATAGTTCTACTCAAGCTTTAGTTGTACCTCTTGTACACTACAAGATAGGTACACAGCTTAGAGCTTGGTCTCCTACCGAAGAACTTATTATTTTTAAGAAGATGAAAGAGGTTCTTGAAACTTGTGAATGTGGCGGGCATAATGCAGTACATTTCGACCAATACGTTTTGTTTAGAAAGTATGGTATTCTTACAAGATTAAATCACGATACAATGTTTTCCTTTTGGGAATTGTATCCATCTATGGAAAAATCACTTGCTTTTGCCAGTTCAATGCTTACGGATAATACTTATTGGAAAGGTATGCTTAGTGAAGCTCGAAGCGGTAAAGTTCCGCGCTGGGAAGAATTTAGATATAATGGACTTGACTGCGTTGTAGGTTATCAATGCTATGAAGAACTTAATAAGCGTCTTGCAGAAAGACCTGATGCTAAAAGACATTATGACTTTAACATTAGAGTAAGTCGTGCTTATCAGTATATGGCTGTCAATGGTTGTAGAATAGACCAAGATAAACTTGCAGCGTTAAAGGCTAAAACTTCACAAGAAATACAAGAAACAACAGACCAGCTTACAGACTTAGCAGGTAAGCCTATCAACGTTAAATCACCCAAACAAATGAAAGACTGGCTCTACAGAGACCTCGGGTTGCCTCAGCAGCTAAAGGCAGTCAAAGACAAGTTTGGGGCGCGGTCGGCGAAAGAGACGGCGGATAGCTTAGGCGTATACAAGTTGGCGGGCGAGCACCCGGAGATTCCCGCCTTGCGCGTGGCGTCGCGGTTGCGGAAGTTGCATAAGCGTATGAGCGGGTTGGAGGGGATTGAGACCGACCCGCAGGGCGTGTGTCACTGGGCGTTCAATTGTTGCGGCACGAAAGTTGGTCGCAGCTCTGGTTATAAGCCGGCTCACGAGCAGGGTGTCCAGCCACAGAACGTAGATAAGAATTTTAGAGACCTATTTATTCCACCAGATGGGTATCTTTGGTTGAAGGCTGACCTTGAAGGAGCTGACTCAGTTACTATGGGAGCTTGTCTTAAGGCTCTTGGTCACGATACTTTGATGAATGATATTCTTCATAGAATTAAACCGGCTCAAACGGTTGCTCTTCAGCTTCTTACTGGAAAGCCGTTCACCAAAATGTCTCAAGCGGAAATTATAGCGAATAAGCATTTATTGAAAGACCCAAAGGGAAAGAAGTATTATAAAATAACTAAGGCGGTAAATCACGGCTCAGCCTATATGCTCGGCTTTGATGGAATGTCTGATAATATGCTTCGAATAAGTGAAGGAGAATTATATGTATCACCGCAAGAATGTAAACGAATACAAAGTATGCTCTTTGAAAGATATGATTATAGGGTTTATCATCGTGCTATTCATACCCGTATGTGTAGTAATCCTGTTCTTAAAGCTGCTAATGGTCAAGTGCGTGAATTTTTTGGACGCGCAGATAATACAACCTGCCGTGAAATGTGCTCGTATCTGCCTCAGGTACATACGGCTTTTATTACAAACAAAGTAATTGAAAGATTTTATTACGATAAAAGAGCACGAAAAGGTGACCGCCTTCTTTTAAAGCTTTGTAATCAAGTACACGATGAGCTTTGCGGATTTGTTCGCGAAGACGAAGTTGATGAATTTGAAAAGCTCTTTAAAGAGTTTTGCTACGTACCGCTCACTATTTGGGGCGTTACTTTTAATATAGAATTTGAAGCTCAGCTTGGTTCAAGCTGGGGTAACCTAACAAAAGACATAAAACTATACGATTAATTATGAGAAGTACTGGAACAAAAATGCAGAGTATGTCTGTAACAGTAGATGCAGACCTATACGCTTGGATAAAAGAAAAAGCTGCCGAGGAAAAACGAACAATCTCAGGCTTTGTTAATTATTATATGGGTAAAGTTATGGAAAATACCCTTAGAGATGAAGCGGAGGAAAACGATGAATAGTGAAGAGTACATAAAAAAGGCAGCAACATTCCGCCTTCCATCGTCAGATAACAAAGACTATTTGTATCTTGGCTTTATGGAAGAACTTGGAGAACTTTCAGGTAAACTTTCTAAAAGAATACGAGATACAAATTTTGATATTACCCTTTTCGAAAAAGAAGTCGGAGATGTTCTTTGGTTTTTAGCTAATATTATAGACTATAAAGCTAAGCATTTCGATTATTCTGTTAGTAGCTCTGTAAACTTTTTTCAAGAATTTAAGCCTATGTCGAAAGCTATCCCTGACTACGAATTGATAATAGCCATAGCCTGTTTATTTAAAAGTTGGGTAGATTTAAACACAAGCTTTGTTTATTTGTTTAGCATTCTTCATAACCTTGACACTCTGAGAAGCAGATACAGCACTAAAACACTTCAAGAAATAGCTGAGCAAAATATAGCTAAGCTTGAAGACCGTAAGAGCAGAAATGTTATTAAGGGTAACGGAGATGAGCGATAAGATTAAACCTGAATACTATTGCCTCCCTAACGGAAACGACATCTTACCTGTAGTAAGGTGTTGTTCTTTTTCAGTTGGAAATATAATTAAATACGTATTTCGAGCGGGAAGGAAACAGGAACGCGGTTTAACGTTAAAGCAGAAAGCTTTAGAAGATTATAAAAAAGCAAGATATTATCTTGAAGACATTATACAAGATTTAGAAAAGGAAATAAATGGAACATACAATAGTAAATGAGACGCCAAGAATACCTCAAATATTTATATCTGGACCAATGTCAGGTAAGCCTGACTATAATCTAAAATCGTTTGATGAGGCGGAAAGGTATTTAACCGCTTTAGGTTATAATCCATACAATCCTGCTCATAATGGTAGAGCTGCGCTTGAAAAGTACGGAGAAGTTAAAAAGAAAAGTAAAGAATATTTTGAACTTCTTGACGCTTGTAAAAGACAACTTTTTAACTGCCAAGGAATATATTTACTTAAAGGCTGGGAAAATTCGTATGGGGCAAGACAGGAATTGTCTATAGCTCTTGACCTTAATCTTATGATTCTTCTTGAACGATAGCAATAAATATTAAAAGTGAATTGAGACCTCACGATGGACTTTATAAGAAAATATTACGACTATACAAAAGAAACAGAACCGCCTACTAATTATCACGTTTGGACTATGGTAAGCTGCCTTTCAGCTTTGCTTGGACGCAAATGCTATATACCACAAGGTGTGTTTACCATATATCCAAACCTTTATATTGTTCTGGTTGGTTCACCTGGTATGAAGAAGTCTTCAGCTATGAATATTGGTAAGAATCTTCTTCGTACTATAGATGACTTTCCGCTTTCTCCTGCTTCAATGACACGAGAAGCAATGCTACAGGCTCTTTCCCTGAATGCTTGTAAATTCAGCTATAACAACATTGACCTTGACTTTCATCAAGTCTCCGCTTTCGTGACCGAGCTTCAGGAATTTATAGGCGGTAAACATAGAAATCAATCTATGATAGATATTCTTACCGCCATCTGGGACGAGCCTACTTATGAATATAGTACAATAAACAGAGACCCAATAAAGATTCAACAGCCCTACGTAACTCTATTAGCCTGTTGTACTACTGATTGGTTGACAGAAAAAATGAAAGCATCAATTATAAGTGAAGGTCTTGCAAGACGAATGATATTTGTTTATGAAGATAAGCGTAGCAAATATGTACCGTTCCCATCATTAAGCGGTGAACAGGTAGAAGCTTGGGCGGAACTCGAGCAAGACGTTAAAGTAATCCGTAGTATCTGTGGACAATTTACGTTTACTGAAGATGCTAAAGAATATTGGTCTAAACTTTATATGGACATACAGATGGAAGCGGAAACTAAAGATATTCTTCTTCAGCATTACTGGACAACAAAACACGTTCTTATGCTTAAAGTAGCTATGTGCTTATCGGCGGTTCTCCGCTTCGATAAAGCAATAGATAAAGCCCTGCTTGAAATTGTGAATAAAATGTTTAATGATTTTGAAGCCAAGCTTCCTATTCTATTTAAGGCAATGGGCAGAAATGAGCTTAAATCCCACGAGGATAGAATAGAGGAATTTATAGCTGAGGGCGGCGAAAAAGGTAGGAAGCTTTCTGAAATAGCAGAAGAATTTGGTCGAGACCTTATGCTGGTAGAAATAAATTCTTTGCTCGAATCCCTTACTACAAAGAAACATATTCAACCTGATATAGCAAACAGTTCTTGGATTTCATTAAAGGCGGTTAATAAAGTTAAATCTGAAAATCTTTTCGACCTCCTGCTTAGTTATAAGCCGAGTAGCTCTCCAACTATACAGCAAAAAGCACAGCCCATCGAACTTGACAGGCTGTGCAGTAAAGCAACGCAGCAGCTAATTCAGCGTAATATAGAACGCAATGAAGCGGTTAAAGCTGGAAAACTACTTAGCAGGAAGAAAACTTCTTAAGTTAGTTTCTGATATAGGTAGATTTTCCGCGCGAAATGCGTCGATAATATCAGGCGATACTCCGCGTTCTATCCAATAGCTTTTCTCTAAGTCAACTTTTTCAAGTCTATCAAAGAGTCTCTCCAAGGCAATAGGACTGCCCATTTTAACGGCAACTTCTATTGCCTTTTCTATTTTCGTAAGCTGTGACAAATACTTTGGATTCTGCCCATAGCGTGCCATAGCTTCTTCAATAGCAGTTCTAATTACAGGGTTCGGCTTGTCAATGTATTTTTCACCGCGCTTTGCAAGACGCTCACCCACCGCTTCCGCGAAGGCGGTCTCATCTTCGGCAATCACTCCATTCCTTACACCGCTGTCATATATCTGCCTCAACCGCTTCGGGTCGTTTACCGCGGACGCCGCGAGGTGCATAAATTCCGTGCGGGCTGCCGACGCCTCCCTCGAAATCCTACTCGACTTCCACATCTGTTCACGCCCCTTCGCCTCCCTCAACGGTATTCCTCCAAACAAAGGAGAGACTGTTTCAAGAGCAGTTCTGTCGAAAGAAGGACTTGTTATAGCTTCTTCTTTTGTATTTAACAAAGTTCCTTGAGTTGCGAGTGTAGCTGTATTTGTTAGCTGATTAAAGGCTGTAGGCAAACTACGTTTAATAAGGTCTTTATCTTGAGTGCGCAAACCTTTATAGAGGTTTACAATTTTTTCTCCGGCTTGTCCCGCTGCCCCCATCATTTCTAACAATGTAGGATTATCTAAAGCATTGATAGGCAAAATGTCAGGACTACTCAAGTTAGGCAAATGAATATTGGCTGCAGCAGGTAAACCAAATTGAAGTATATCAACAAGCTTATTTCTAAGCTGTTGTTTATACTGCTTACTTTCATCAGAAGAATTTTCTTCGTCTTTATCAAGAACATTAAGCACCTCCTCGATAAGATTTCCAGCTTGCTGCGGTATCCACTCTGAGGGGCGATAATTTTCACCACCTATAGCTTGCCCAATAGAATTAAATAAATTCATACCAGGTAGATTTTTAACCCCTGACAAAGCACCAAGAATTGCTAAGGTTTTAAATATACCTGTACGGTCAAGCTTTTCCTTATACGATTTACTTGCAATAGCTCTTTTGTCTAACAAACCTGGAACTGCTTGTTGAATTTGTTTACCTATTAGAGTAGCAAGATTCAAGCCGTAGTTAGCCAAAGTCATTCCAGTAAGACCCGCTCCGTGAAGGAAGCCAGTACCAAGCCTTTGTATTGCTAACGGTCTTTGAGCTCTACCACCCGAGAAGTTTACATCTCTACTAAATTTAGCTGCATTGTTAAGAACAATTTGAACATCACGTTTTGAACGAGTTGAAAGCGGTTTATAGTTATTTTCACTTACAAGATAAGCCGTAGCCGCGAGTTTTCTATTATTAGTTTCAACCGCGGTTATGATTTGAGTAAGCCAATCTGTCGTATCATATAAACCTTTATTTATAAGCTTTTGTATAGTAGGCTTATTTTCAATATCATCAAGACCTTGTTCCAAATTTCTAAGAGCCGTTATTTCATCAGTAAAATGTTGGTCAAATACTTTAGCTTCTTCAAGAGACTTTAAGTAAGGAAGCAGCTCTTTACTTTGCTTCGACAAGGTTCTTGTAACTGGAGAATTAAAATCTTTTACTACTGAAAAAGCTTGCTTTACTGATTTACCAAAATCAGCAAGAGACCTACCAGTAGCACTTCTCCAAAGAGAAGTACCTAACGTAGGTATCTGAAAAGCATTAGCTAAAATATAACTTGATGAACCTACCAAGAAATACATAGTTGCTAAAGAACGTGCAGGAGCCCATTCAGATAACTCATTGTTCAGCATATAACGACGCTTCTCGTCAAGATAATCTTTTATCGCAGGATTATCTGTAATAGTTTTATCTCTACTAAGATAATCTATCTTTGCGTTATCCGCTATATAGGACGCACGTCTTGCTGCGCTTTGAGCCGCTTCAATAGCATTATTAACTATATCAGAGCCTTTAGCACCGGCTACAAGTTTTCTCCTAAGACTCTGCCTTAGTTCAAGATTAGAACGAGAAATTAAACCTTGCGCCTCTTTAAAATAATTTTCAGTTCTATCAGCTATAGAAGAAAGTATTTTATCGGGGTCTATTTGTTTTAAATCTACATTTGTATTAGCGAGATAATCTCTAAGTTCTGACCTAATGCTGTTTATTTCACGTCGGAAATTCTCAGCTTGAATATCTGAAAGATGGTCGTAATTAGTATAATCAATAGCTGTATTATCTATTTCTTTTATAGAAGTAGGCTCAATGCTATTATCCTTTTTAAGCTCATTAAGCCGCTTTTCCCAAGCCTTTTTATCTGAAAAGCCCTCATATATAGGGCTGCCTGAATTATCATTATAAGCTAAGCCATACTTTTCACCTCTTCTTGACATTGAACTGTATCCAAGCATAGAATTATACATATAGCTTTTTGCTAAAGCCTTTTCAGAAGAAAAAATAGTTTGAGCTAAAGCTTCTGCTTGATTATGAATAACAGACTTATCAGCAACATTTTGATACAAGTAGTCTTCTATGTACTTAGTGAGATTTGCTACAGCTTGAGCTGAACCTTGTCTATTATGTTGTATACTATCAGTTCTTAATGCGGTAAATACCTCGGAACGCGCTTGTTTATAAAGGTCTTCAGACAAACGAAGAGCACTTGCACGGTCTTTAATTTGAGGAAAAGACCCAAGTAATTGTTCAGCCGTAGCTACTTGTGCAACAGTGCTATTTGCATCAAAAATATTTTTCGCATTTTCAAGTGGTGTCGAGATTAGACGCTTAATGAAAGTAGCTTCATTTGTAGATAGACTATTTCCGCTCATACGTATAATATCCTCAGTTGAAAGACTGGGCATATCATTAAACATTGTTTTACGCGTACGAATAAGCTCACCTGTTTCAGGATTAACCGTTTCTGTATAAAGTTCTTTGTTAAGATTATACATAAGGTCGCCAATAGTTTTATTAAAACTTGAATCGTTATTCAAACGTTTAACAATATTAGTAATATTATTATATGAGTCAGTTGTAGTTCTTGTATTATTTTCATCTTGACCAAGCTTTTCCATAACAGAACGCACATTATTATCAGCGTTAATTCGCTGATTTGCATACGTTTCAATTACTTCACGAGCAGCGGGTATAGCTTCAGTAGCTTGATGTGCATTACTGAGTAAACGTAAAGCTCCGCTTACCTTTTGTGAAAACCAATTTTCTTTTTTCGGCTCATAAGAAGTAAGCTCTGTATCTGAAATAACTCTATCAAGGTCGCTTAAAATTTTCTGAGAAAAATTATTTTCTATTGTATCTACTGGACGAGTAATATAAGTTATGTCATCAGGATTTAGCTTGTTCTCATTTAAACGAGTTTTAAAGGCTTGCTCTTCTTTCGTTAACTTTGAAGGATTAACGTTATTGAATAACTGTTTAATAATATCAACTTGAGATTGACCACCCTCAGTTATTAAACGCGTATAAGCATTATTAAGGTCAAGTTCTGTTGCAAATTTAGGTGTGGGAATATTATTTTCATTTAAATATTCTCTATAGTTTTTTGTTTCAGATGTAGCTGATTCTATATTAGCACGAGCTAAGTCATTAAGCTTTTCAGTCTTGAGTCTACTACGCGCCTGTGCACCTACTAAAACATCAGGTACTATACTACCTATAGCAACGGCTGTTACATCTTCAGGACTTTTTGCAAATTCAGAAAGTCGTTCAGCTGCTTCTGGTACATCAAGAATGTCTACATTTTGTTCGTAAGTTCTAACTGGAATAAGGGAAGAAGAGGGCGCGGAAACCGCGCGGGGAGAGTAGGCGATGTCGGGTGTTGTGGTAGCGAGGCTGGTTAGTGCGCCTGAAGTCACGGTGGAAGCCGTAGGTGAGGTGGCTAAAGACGGAAGCTTACCCACCGCCTTTGAAGCCCCAGCGTAGACCGCGGGCGTTAGACCGGTTGAAAGAGCGGCGACTGTTGAGGAGGTTGGGTCTCCAGTTTCCGCGTATCTTTGAGCGAAAGCTGAGCCGCCTGCTGCAAGGTCTCCAAGGAATCGAGTGGCTTTGCCTGCCCCTTTTCCGTGGGTAGCAATTATTGCTCCCAGTTCTGGAAGTCCTTCTGCTATACCGCGTCCAATTTTATTAGCTATTCTACCTGCTGCGGTGTCACCAAGAGCGGCTGTGATAAGAGGTTCTACTGTGGATTCGTAACCACTTGAAATGGCACGATTGATAGCAGCTCTACCTTTTATAAGTGGATTTGTATTGTAGAGACTGCTATAATCGTATTCAGCATCATCAGTACTTGTGAGAGCTTTAAGATTTTCCGCCGCCTCCTGGTCTGAAAGCTGCGGAAAATACTTTTGTTTTAGTTCGTACGCCTGATTGTAGTTTACTGGTATCGTGTTCATATTATCACATTTTTCTAAGGTAGTTTCTAAGGTCGGTCAGTCTTGCCGTGAACTGTGCCTTTTGTGTGGGGTCAGTCATATTCGGTAGGGCTGCTTCGATTGCACGTATTTGCATTCGTATTTTATCTACAGTTTTAGCAGGTCTACCATAACTACCCATACCAGCCATCGAAGCTGCTATGTTAGCTTGCGCATTTATTGCTCGAGAAGCCGCTTCTGAAAGCTGTGCAGCAGTTGCCGCTTGCTGTGCGCGCGCTTGTGTTTCAGTGGGCATCGACGGTGCAAGTGCTTCTATTGTAGCCTGGGCACGTGATGCTTCGGGGTCGGTTGACATCTGTGCTACTACTGAACGATTCCAAGCTTCAGATGGTGTTACATTATGGCGCAAAGCGTAAGGTAAGAAAGCAATGTGACCAAGCCAAGCAAGCGGGCTATCTTCTCTTTCTTGACTTATTTGTTGAAAGCGATTGTAACGGTCTTTAATTGCTTGCTTAAGCAGTGCTTCTCTGGTTTGAGCATTATCCAATATTCCGCCAAGATAATCTCTATAAGCTTGCTGAGTTTCTAAACCGCTTGCTAAAGCTCTACGCTGAATATCGTCATAATCTGCAGGAGAATTTTGAAGGCTTTCTACCATAGTGGCGGCTTCCATAGGCGCATTCTGTGGGGCATTTTCAGGCGCGGAATTTGAGCCTTGCCCTTGCCTTGCCATAGCCATCAAAGCCTGAATTTCAGGGCTTAGCGCGCTTTCTTGAGGGGCTGCCATTTGAGCAATTCGAGCATTTGCAATATTTTCCAAGCGGGAGGTATCTACATTAGGACGAGAATCAATGGACTCTGCAACCGTAGCTGCTATGGGATAAGTGGTATTTATAGCCATAGCTTGATGGGCTGACTTTTCTATAGGATTAAGAATCTTTGCTTGTGCTTTGAGCGTATCGTCATAAGTTTTTTGTGCTGAGGTAAAGACCCCTTTATAGTTACGATTTGCGTTTTCTTTTATATAACGAACTCTTGATTTTTTTGCTTGGTCGTATATTTTAGATATTTTAGACAGGTTATGACCGGCTACTTTTTCTACATTGTTTAAGCGCGCTAAAGCTTTTGCACCAAGGGCAGCTTCAGTGAGGGCACGCCCCATCGGAATAACTGAAGCAACATCAAGAGCAGCCTCTGTTGCAGGATAATCAATGGGTTTAGTACTAAAGAGATAATTT
>ERZ808267.104-NODE-104-length-38855-cov-4.352938_pt1 | contig 38855 bp, 27 predicted proteins | sample MGYA00521241_ERZ808267 | MGnify/ENA primary metagenome ERZ808267 (study PRJEB31516, sample SAMN03275592) | gut metagenome | biome: mammalia-associated habitat; material: feces | host: Papio cynocephalus | place: Kenya | collected 2012-07-19 ...
CGGCAACCGTTTTCGACCTTTTGACGAATATGGTTTTGTCTCCTATCGTACTGTGATTCACGGGGATGCAATATATTCATCAATCGCGGCAGCATCGGTTTTGGCAAAGACATGGAGGGATGAGAAGATGCGAGAATTGGCTAAAGAGTTCCCGGAATATGGTTGGGACAGAAATATGGGTTATCCAACTAAAGAGCACATCGAAGCTATCAGAAAATTCGGACTGACCCCTTGGCACAGACATTCGTTCCATCCTAAGGAACTGGAACCTACCCTATTCTCCGGACTTTAGCTTAAGCTCCTCTTCGTAACGGCAGATAAGTTTTCTGTTTATGCTGATGATTTCGTCCTTGTCTTTGATTTTCTCTGTAAGGCGTTCGATTTCCTCTCTGAGCATGGAAATCTCCTTGATGTAACCCTCCTCCAGAACCCTGAATTTTTTGTCGTAGTTTTCTTTGATGTCATTCAATCCAACCGACAAAGAACTAATCGGTTCGAATCCGTTCACAAGCTCTGCGACTGAGGTTCCGGTCTTCTCAGCGAATTTCTCTACATGCTCGTTCAAGATTCTTGTCTTTCCTTTCTCAAGCTTCCTATAGGCGTTAAGAGAGATTTCCAAACGACGCGCCATCTCAGTCTGTGAAAGGCCGAGTTCATTCCTTTTCTTCTCAAGGTTGCTTTTTATCGTAGCGTCGTCCATTGATTCCGTGTTGGTGTTCTATAATGATACCAATCACAAAATTATCCAAAAGAAGAATCTTTGTTTTGAAACCGTAGGTTGTAAAAAGCAACCGTTGGTTATAAAAAACATATAGAAATGATAAAAAACAGAAATTATTTGGTATTTACCCCCAGCGTTTGGCCACCAATTGTTGTTTTATCGGAGGGAAGTTCTGTTCTTTGCGAAAACACGTTGTCTATGGATTGTATGAAAAAAGAGTACGCTGCTTTCGAGCGAGCGATGGATGAAGAGAAGCTTTATCGGGAAATTTCGGATTATGTAGGAATATGTGCGTTGATCGATGCTGATCCGATCCGATTGGATAGGATTCTCTATGAGGAACTGGGGTGGCATGGGCAGGATTTAGTGGATTACTATTGCCGCTGCGAGAATATTCATCAATAAAGATTGGTGAATAGTGTTGTTATTGGGACTTTTTTTTATTAGATTTGCCTTTCGGTGAACTTATGAGGCACATCCAAGGGTAAATCGATTTTTATCAAGTTGTCCCCCGTAATATAGTTTTGCCAACAATGATTTCATAATTAATAACTTATAGTAATGAAAGAATATTCTACTAAAGACATCCGCAATGTGGTTCTGATTGGTAGCGCCAAGTCAGGTAAGACCACATTGTCTGAAGCCATGCTCTTTGAGGGCAAGGTGATCGCCAGAAGAGGCACGGTCGAGGACAAGAACACTGTTTCCGACAATGAGGAAATCGAAAAGCTTAACCAGAGATCGATCTTTGCGACTCCGCTTTACGCTGAGTTCATGAACACTAAGTTCAACGTGATTGATGCTCCGGGTTCCGATGACTTCATCGGAGGCGCTGTGTCAGCCTTCAAGGTCTGTGAAAACGGTATTCTTGTCATCAACGCACAACAGGGCGTCGAGGTGGGCACAGACATCTTCGCGCGTTATGCTGAGCAGTACAAATTGCCTCTCATTGTTGCTGTCAATCAGCTTGATTCAGAGAAAGCTGACTGGGAAAAGACCCTTTCAGAGATGAAGGAGACTTTCGGCCACAAACCTATCGTGGTTCAATTCCCGGTTAATCCTGGTACTTCTTTCGATGGCTTTATTGACGTGCTTAAGATGAAGTATTATCATTTCAAGGACGACAATGGAACCCGTGAGGATCTTGAAATTCCGGCAAACCTTATGGATGAGGCTGAGACTCTCCGTCAGGAGCTTATCGAGAAAGCCGCTGAGTTTGACGACACTCTCATGGAGAGATTCTTCGAGAACGGTTCGCTTACCGAGGACGAGATTCGCGAAGGTCTTGGTAAGGGAATCCGCCAAGGCGGTGTACTTCCTATTTTCTGCCTCTCTGCCAAGAAGGACATCGGTGTGAAGAGACTCATGGAGTTCACAATCAAGACTGCCATCTCTCCAACCGAGACAAAGTCAACCACGAAAGATGGGAATGTGGTTGAGTGCAACGTTGCTGGGCCTACTTCCATATTCATTTACAAGACAGATGTTGAGCCGCATCTCGGTGAAGTTTCCTATTTCAAGGTCATGTCAGGTCATCTGACAGAAGGTATGGATCTTGAGAATCCAGAGACAGGGGACAAGGAAAGGCTTTCAGCAATCTATGCAGTAGCTGGTGCCAAAAAGGAGAAGGTTACTGGTTTGCAGGCAGGAGACATTGGCTGTACCGTAAAACTTCGTGCCGGAAAGACCAATGTTACCCTTTCTCAGATTGGTTCTGGCATTGCTTACGAACACATTGTGTTCCCTGCTTCCAAGTATCGCTGCGCAATCAAGGCTGAGTCTCAGAACGATGAGACCAAGCTTGGGGAGGCCCTTTCAAAGATTTCCGCTCAGGATCCTACAATCATCGTTGAATATTCTAAAGAGCTTAAGCAGACCATCCTCAGTGGACAGGGTGAGCAGCACATCAATGTCTGCAAGTGGCGTCTTGAGAACGAATTCGGTGTGAAGGTTGTTCTGTTTGCTCCGAAGATTCCTTATCGCGAGACCATTACAAAGATAGCCACTGCCACTTATCGTCACAAGAAGCAGTCTGGTGGTGCCGGACAGTTTGGTGAGGTTTCTATCCTCATCTGTCCTATTGTTGAAGGCGTTCCGTTCACGAACAAATTCAAGATTGACGGAAAGGAAGTTGTCCTCAATGTTAAGGCTAAAGAGGAGTTTGACCTCGAATGGGGCGGAAGGCTTGAATTCTACAACTGTGTTGTCGGTGGAGCTATTGATGCTCGCTTTATGCCGGCCATCCTCAAGGGTATAAACGATAAGATGACGGAAGGTCCTCTTACAGGTTCATACGCCCGTGACATCAGAGTCTTTGTCTATGACGGTAAGATGCACCCAGTTGATTCCAATGAAATCTCCTTCATCCTCGCTGCGCGTAATGCTTTCAAGGAGGCTTTCCGCAACGCTGGACCGAAGATCATGGAACCAATCTACAACGTGGAAATCTTGACCCCTGCCGATTACATGGGAGCTTGCATGTCTGACCTTCAGAACAAGAGAGCCCTCATCGAAGGTATGAGTTCAGACAAGGGATTCTCGGTTCTCAAGGCACGCGTTCCGCTCGCTGAGCTTTACCGCTACTCTACAACCTTGAGTTCTCTGACTTCAGGAGCTGCGACATTTACCATGACCTTCGCTGATTATCAGCCTGTTCCTGCGGATGTTCAGACCAAGCTTCTTGCTGAGTACGCTGCTCAGGAAAAGGAAGAGGAGTAATACCCTAGACCTTTATGGTCAATATTCAAGAATAGTCAGTCCTCCTTTCCGGTATCATTGCCGGGAGGAGGATTATTTATAGTATATTTATGAAAAAGACTCTTTTCTCATTAATGGCAGTACTGTTGCTGCTATCATCTTGTGATGTTCACCATTTTATGACTGACTCTGCCTATCGTGCCCAGGTCGAGTCGGATTTGAACAAGAGGTTTGAATCGGAGAGACTGAAAGCCTTTTTTTCTGTTGACAAAGGAAAGAAATGTTTGACGAAGACCAATGGCTTTGTCAGTGATTCATTTCTGACAACAGAAGAGATTGAGGCATTGGAGTTTCTCTATGCCTACATGCCGTTGGCTGATGTTACGGATTACAGCACAGACTATTATCTCCAGAACATACGTTCGTCATTTGCCGCCCGTAATGAGATGGGGTGGAATGTACCAGAAAGAATATTTAGACATTTTGTGCTGCCAATTAGGGCCAACAATGAGAACCTGGACACATCCAGAGTTGCTTTCTACCGTGAACTGAAGCCTCGTGTGGAAGGAATGAACATGAAGGACGCTATTCTGGAAGTTAATCATTGGTGTCACGAGAAGTTGACCTACAAGCCTTCAGACGCTCGCACATTGTCTCCGCTTTCTTCAATGAGAAGTTCACTGGGACGCTGCGGGGAGGAGTCCACGTTCGCGGTTGCGGCCCTTAGAGCGGTCGGAATTCCTGCGCGTCAGGTTTATACACCTCGCTGGGCCCACACGGATGATAACCATGCATGGGTCGAGGCTTGGGCTGATGGAGAGTGGTACTTCCTCGGTGCTTGTGAGCCAGAACCGGTCCTTAATTTGGGTTGGTTCAATTCACCGGCAAGTCGCGGTTTGCTGATGCACACAAGGGTCTTCGGCAACTATGATGGACCGGAGGAGAAAGTTATGGTCGGGCCTAATTTCACAGAAATCAATCTGATTGACAATTACGCCAAGACTGCTCGCGTGGATTTCACGGTTGTGGATGAGAACGGTGCACCTGTTGATAGTGCCTTGGTGGATTTCAAGATTTACAACTACGCTGAGTTCTATCCTGCTCTGTCTAAGTACACCGATGCGCAAGGACGCACGTTTCTTACTGCTGGAAAGGGCGACATGATGGCGTGGGCATCGAAAAACGGCAAGTATGGCTATTCAAAGGTCTCTTTCGGCAAGGACACGGAGGTCAGGATCACGATATCCGGCCAACATTCCGTGGAGCCACAGTCAATGATGATAGTGCCTCCGCCGGAGACCGCCAATATTCCTGAAGTCACTCCGGAGCAGAGGGCGGAGAACGACAGGCGTTTCGCTCAGGAGGACAGCATCAGAAAGGCCTATATGGCCACCTTCATCGCCACGGACAGTTCTGAGAAAGGAAGGCTTCTTGCTTTTTCTGCCGGCAACCACGAGGTGATCTCCAAGTTCTTGGAGGATCATCCGGACGCAAGGGCTCTCGATTTGCTCAAGTCGCTGAGCAACAAGGATATGATTGATGTGACGAGGATCATTCTGGATGACAGTTACAACGCTACGGAAGCTATTCTCTGTCCAAGGGTGGAAAATGAGTTCCTTAGTCCGTACAAGTCTTTCTTCACGGAGCGTTTCGGAACAGAACTGTCCAAAGAGGATCTTTCAGTTCCGGCAAATCTGATTAAATGGGTGCAGGACAGCATCACTGTGTTGCGTGACCCTAAGGCTTGGAGCATCCCGATGTCTCCGATCGGTGTTTATAAGGCTCGGATGGCGGACGTGCGGTCCAGGAATATATTCTTTGTCGCCCTTGCAAGGACTCTTGGAATTGATGCCCGCAAGGATCTTGTGACTGGAAAGATCCAGTACAAGGAGGCCGGACAATGGGTTGATGTCGATTTCGAGACTTCCTCTCAGGTTGTCGCTCCTACTGGGACGCTGGTTCTGAATTATGTGCCGACAGCGATACTCGCCAATCCTGGTTACTATTCCCATTTCACTGTCAGCAAGATAGAAAATGGACGCACTAAGCTATTGTCTTTCGATGAAGGTCAGGTGGACATGGGAGGAGGCGTAAGCTGGGCTAACATATTCAAGAAAGGAACTTCGCTTGATGTTGGTGACTATTTGCTTGTGAGTGGGAATCGCCTCTCCGATGGTAGCGTTCCTGTCACGATGCAGCAGTTCTCCGTCAAGGAGGGAGAGACCACGGCACTTGATCTTCGCATCACCATTCCTGAGGACAAACTGTCCGTGATCGGTTCGTTCGACGCTGAGACAAAGTACCGCGTAGAGCCTGATTCAGAGCCTGTTTCTGTGCTTTCTACCACAGGCAGAGGATTCTACGTGATTGGCTTCCTCACCCCAAGGCAGGAACCTTCCGTCCATGCAATCAACGACATCATCGCGGCAAAGGAGAATCTGGAAGCCTGGAACCGCCCGATCCTCCTTCTTACCACGGCAGAAGGTCTGGGATGGCTTAATGAATATTCCGCCTCGCTTCCGTCCAACGTTCATCTAGGCATCATCCCGGACAGCCTTGACCTTAAAGGCCGTCGGATGCCGTACTTCCTCCTTGCCGACACCTTCAACCGCGTCTTCTTCACCACCGAAGGCTACACCATCGGTCTCGGTGACCAGCTCGTCACCGCCATCGCCAAGCTGTAGGTTTCAGCGCATGCATGATAGACTGGCGGCACGTCGAATGCTCGTGGAGGTCAACTATTTGTAAATGAAAATATTAATAGATCTTACTCCCCGCTGTTTGAGTGGGGAGTAAGGTTTATTAATGTGTTGTGAATCAAGTGTTTATCCGCCACAGCGATTAATATCAAGATTCTCAATGTCATCATGTGATTCTCCACACCCGGAGCATCGCAAAGATAGAAATAATGGATTTAGTGCGCAATATCGGCTCTGTCACGCACCAAAAGGCTATTTTGATGCTTTCGTGAGTGAGACAGGGGGCTTTGCGCACGAAAAATTCGTATCTTTGAATTTTGTTGATTGAGTTGAAAACAAGTCGGTAAGGGTAATCAAAGATTACCGGATTGTTAGTGCTAAGAAAGACAATGAGATGAGGGGAATCTTCAGGGGTATATTCATAGGTTTGGTGCTGCTTGCTTGGGGTGGGCAGCGGGCTTGGTGCGTCACGCCGGAGTTCATCGACTCACTGCGGACGGAACTGTCGCTTAGAAATATGCCGGAGCGGATCATTTTCCTGCCGTTGGCGCTTGCGGACCAAGGGTTTGAGGATGGGAGGGAAGGAATATGGTCGCTCACGGTGCTGGACGCTATCAGGGGAGTGGGACGTTTGTCATTCAATGCCTCTGACCATAATGGTTCTTGTCTGACAGCTTCTGATCAGATTTGTTCATCAATAATGGTTTCCGACTCTACGGACGTGCGGTTTGACGAACGGGTCTCCACGGAAATCGCACTTGACCGGTTGCAGGAACTGTTCTATGAATATGCCGACTGGAATCTCTCGATAGTGGCTTATGCCACAAGTCCGACAGCACTTGCCGTGATGGATTCTACCGCTTTGGCCGATGCTCAGATCCTGAGGAGTTTACGAAGAGCTGAGGAGGAATATTCAGAGAACATTCCGGTGGCATTCGAGAGGATCGGGTCGCTGGCGGAGCGGAGGAAGGCTGAGAGGCAGGCGTTTCTGCTGGAGCAGGCCGCACTTAGAAAGGCCAGGCTGGACTCGTTGCGGAAAAGGCAGGAGGCGAACACTGACAGGATCACTTACACGATCCGCAGAGGCGACACGTTGGGCGGCATCGCGGCGAGACACCGGGTCAAGGTCTCCGATCTCAAAAGGTGGAACAACCTCAAGAGCGATATGATCCGTGAGGGACGTAAACTGGTCATCTACAAGTAGTCATTATGAAGCAATATAAGGTACTTTTGTTTATCCTTTCCGTTTTCCTGATCCTTTTCGCGGTCTGGTTCGTCTTCCCGCTGAAAGGCGTTCAAGTGGGAGGTCTGAAGTTGAGATTCCCGTCATACCAAGCCTATCTGGCAGATTTACAAGACAGTACGGCGGAAGTGGATGTGGATTCAGTGCTTCTGGCCGTGCAGAAAAGCTACGAGATGGTCGAAGGCTCGACGGACACACTGCGCTACTACTACGACTACATCACCTCGAATCCAAACCGTATCTGTCTGCCGGAGGATGACTACACGTTCTTCGATTCGCTGTTCGTGGACATGGCCACCGCGGCTGATTCCGGTCGCACGGTCAGGATTCTGCACTATGGCGATTCACAATTGGAAATGGACAGGATTTCGGCGGTGTTGAGGCAGGATCTTCAGGAACGCTTCGGTGGCTCCGGGCCGGGAATGGTGCCGATGATCCAGCGGATTCCGACCGTGTCGCTCTCGCAGAACGCTTCCGGTAGCCTTACACGTTACGCCATGGTCGGGGACTCGCTGACAAGGAAGGCTTCACACAAACGCTACGGACCTTTGACACAGTTCACTGACGTTTCCGGCAACGGCACGTTCACGTTCACCAGAACCAAGAACCGTTACTCCCAGGAGTTGGTGAAGTCAATCTCAAAGGTTTCCGTGCTTCTGGGGCAAAACTCGGCTGGGTTCGAGATGACGCTTAAGTGTGACACGCTGCCCATCCAAAAGACTGTTCTGGACTCGTCCAAGGCCGGAGTCTCAATGGTTACTTGGAGTCTGCCTTGCGATGTGGAGAAGGGCACGATCAACTTCTCTGGGAATGCAGAAATCTACGGAATAATGCTGGACGGAAAGGGAGGCGTTACGGTTGATAATGTCGCCTTGCGTGGATGCGCGGGATTCATCTTCTCGTCCATCAACCGTCAGGTGATGCGAGAGAGCTTTGCCAAGACCGACACCCGTTTGATTATCATGCAGTTCGGTGGCAACGCAATGCCGGGAATCGCTTCGAAGAAGGCCATCTCGTCTTACGTCAAGAAGATCGTGATGCAGTTCGACTACTTCAAGGAGGTCGCTCCGCAGGCCCAGCTGATGTTCATCGGCCCAGCGGACATGTGCAAGAGCGAGGACGGGAACCTGATAACATGGCCGCTTCTACCGCAGCTTAATGATTCCCTGAAAGTCAACTGTTTGAAGAACGGTGTTGCCTATTGGGACACGTTCAACGTGATGGGAGGCGTAGGTTCGATGCGTAAATGGGTGAGCCACAATCCTCCACTGGCCGGTCCCGATCATATTCATTTCACCCATAAGGGAGCACTTGAGGTCGGCAACGCGCTCGCCAAATCCTTCATCCTTTACAACGACTTCTACAAGCTCCGTCAGGAACTTTCGGACGAGGCTGTAGGAATATATCTGCGCGACCTGCGGGACAGCCTCAATCCTCGCCCAGCCGTGCCTGACACCTTGACAAAGACTGAGTTATGAGACGTGCCCTGATATATTCATTGCTCATTTTGCTGCTTCCTGCGACCCTTTGGGGACAGTCGCTGCGGAAGGCGGTTCCTGAATATGATTTCGCGCATTTCGATAAGAACCGGATTGAGTTTCAAGCTGACAGCTCAGCGTTTGAAAGGCTTTTTGACAAGTTGGATTCCGTGCTGTTCCTCGGAAAAGGCAATCTGAGAATAATGCACATCGGAGGATCTCATGTTCAGGCAGGGACTCTGACAAGGCAGCTGAGGAATGATTTCCTGTCCTTAAGGCCGGCCCTGGACGGGGGCAGGGGACTGGTTTTCCCGTTTTCCGCTGCTCACACGAACAATCCGAGCAGTTTCACTACGAGTTACGAAGGTTCGTGGAAAGTGACGAAGAATGTCCAAAGGGAGCCTGACCATCGGCTCGGGCTTACGGGAATATCCTTGAGCGCGTCCGATGACAAGGCTTCGGTGATGGTTACAACTGTAGCCAGAGATCCCAAACTGTCAGACCCTTTGTTCAGGTTCAACGATGTGAGAGTCCTAGGATATTCATCAGTGGGAGAGAGAGTTCCGGTGGTGGTTCTTCCCAAAGGGGACACTCTTGTCGGCTGCTATGCCGGGGATTCCACATGGTCTTTCGCTTTGCCGGCTTTGACTGATTCGGTGAAGATTGCGACTAAAGGACGTGGCGAGTTCACCTTGACGGGAATATTCCTTGACAACCCATTCCCAGGCATTTCAGTGACAGGCATCGGGGTGAACGGAGCATCACTTGGCTCGTATGCGAAATGCACGGATCTGGTGAATGATTTGAGAATAGTCAATCCAGATTTGGTGATATTCGGCATAGGCATCAATGATGCCACAGCCGCTAATTTTTCTGTTGAAGATTTTGTGGCCCGCTACAAGGTGCTTGTCTCGCAGGTCCGTTCGGTCAATCCGTCCTGCGCTCTGCTGTTCATTTCCAACAATGACAGTTTCAAGAAGATACGCCGGAAAGGCTATGTGGTGAACACCAACGGCCAACTGGCGGAGCAAGGCTTTTTGCGACTTGGAAAGGATTGTGACGCAGGAGTTTGGAATCTGTTCGACATCATGGGAGGACTTGGCTCGATGAGGAAATGGGAGGCTGCCGGCCTTGCCAAACGGGACAAGATCCATTTCACGGAGACTGGCTATGAGTTGGTGGGGGATCTTCTCTTCAACGCATTGATGGACAAATATATGAATCACTTAAAGACAAGCAGATAATGGGATTTTGGGACGTTGCCGCTGATTTTTTCAAGAACCTGTTCTCTTTTGACCAGGCTCACCCGTTGCTGTTCACCCAGTTCTATTTCTGGGCGTTCTTCGCCATCGTGCTGGCCTTTTTGTGCATGTTTAAGAACAAGGTGCTGCTTCGCAACGCCTTCCTATTCTTCGTCAGCCTTTTCTTTTACTACAAGACGAGCGGACTGTTCCTGATTCTGTTCGGCTTTGTGATTGTCTATAACTACCTTGCGGGGTTTGTTCTTGGCAGTGTGAAGAAGGACTTATGGCGCAAGGTGATTGTGGTGCTGAGCGCGGTCGTGGACTTGTCGCTTCTTTGCTACTACAAGTACGCCTATTTCCTGACAGATGTCGTCAATAATCTGTTCGGAACGGAATTCATTGTGAAGGACTGGTTTGCGGCTGTGGGCAACCAGTTGGCGGGGTCGCAGGTCTTCAGCGTGGACTCCATATTCCTGCCGGTCGGAATCTCGTTCTTCATCTTTCAGGCCATCAGCTATGTGGTGGATGTTTCGCGCAGGACAATCGGCCCGATCAAGAACTTCTGGGATTTCGGATTCTATCTGAGTTTCTTCCCGCAGTTGGTGGCCGGCCCGATTGTTCGTGCCAAGGAGTTTTTCCCTCAGCTTCACAAGCCGTTCTTCCTTGGCCGCAGACAGTTCGGGATCGCGATTTTCTGGATTCTGAACGGACTTGCCAAGAAGTTGATTCTGAGCGACTATCTGGCTGTAAATTTCTGCGACAGGGTCTTCGAAAACCCATTGCTTTACACTGGTTTCGAGAATCTTACGGCCTTGTTCGGTTATTCCCTTCAGGTCTATGCCGACTTTTCAGGGTACACGGACATCGCCACCGGTGTCGCCATGCTGATGGGCTTCTACCTGCCGAAGAATTTCAATTCTCCGTACAAGGCCCGCAACGCTGGAGAGTTCTGGAAACGGTGGCATATTTCCCTCTCCAAATGGCTCCAGGACTATCTTTACATTCCGCTTGGAGGCAACCGTAACGGCACTTTCGGCTCGTACGTCATCATCCTCGGAATCGCTTTTCTGGCCTCGGCTTTGGCCAAGAACTGGTGGGTGTTCGGGGTAGTGCTCGTCATCGCCACCGTTCTCGCGATTCTGATTACTTTCTGTCAGAAATACCGCAAGGAACTCATCTCGGACATCAACAGGATGGACACGATGCTTCTGGGCGGTCTGTGGCACGGAGCCAGCTGGAACTTTATGATCTGGGGTGGCCTGAACGGTCTCGGAATGCTGATCTACAGGTTCTGGAAAAGCTGCAATGTCTATGTCCGGACGCTCGTGGTAGGACTCGTCTGCCTGGCCTTTTATATTCTTAAAACCACCGTCCCGGCATCTGTGTTCAATATGTTTTTCGTCTGGACGCTGATCATATTCATCGGTGCGGTGGTACGGATGGTATATCACCTGTGCCGTTTCAAGACATCCTTCTCGTGGCTTGAGACCGGCTGGGCTGTCGCTATGACATTCATATTCATAACTTTCACCCGCCTTTTCTTCCGTAGCGGCTCTAACCTGAATCCTGCGGAGGCGAACGAGAAGGCGTGGAGCACAGCGAAGAATATGGTCGAGCGCATCGGTGGAGATTGGGATCTGTCCCTCATCCCGCAGATGGTTCAGCAGCACCTCGGCGTGATCCTCGTCTTCGCCATCGGAATGATCATCCATTGGCTCCCGGAGAACTTCAAGCGCCGTTACCGCATCTGGTTCGCCTCGATGCCTCTCCCGCTGATGGTCCTCGTCTGCGTCCTCGCCATCTTCATCATCTGCCAGTTCATCACCGCCGACCTCCAGTCGTTCATCTACTTCCAGTTCTGATTGCATAATATGCGGTGGTGACTGCTTGGTTGAAATCTTGTTTGGATAATGGTTTTTTTGTGTGATTTTATAAACAGAATCGCACAAAAGGTGCTGATGTGGAGTTTCGGAATGACAGTCTTGTACTATTCTGAAAGAGAGTGCGCTATGAGCCTTGATTTAATTTGGAACAGTCTTTGAAATGTCGATGCCTCATTATTCTGAATCAGGTCAGTCTGATTCGCAAAAAACAGATCGCTATGAGCAAACTTAACAAAAAAGCCATCATTGGCGTGGTCGCTGTGGCTGTTGTTGCCGCAGCTGTTGTCATCATCATTCTTAGACCAAAACATTACGAGGAGGATCTGCCTGTTGTCAGCGTTGACACGGTCAAGACCCGGAATGTGGAGATTTATGGAGAGTTCCCGGGAAGGATCCGCGCCCAGCAGTTCGTGGAGGTTCGGGCAAGAGTCGAAGGGTATCTTGAGAAGATGATGTTTGAGGAAGGAACTTACGTGAAGAAAGACCAGATACTTTTCATCATTGATCCCAAGCAATATAAGGCTCAGGTTGACAGGGAGGAGGCTCTTGTGACGAAAAACAAAGCTATGGCCTTGAAGGCAGAGCGGGATCTGGCGAGGATCCGGCCTTTGTTCGAGCAGAAGGCCTCCAGCCAACTTGATCTGGACAACGCTGTCGCCGCCTATGAAAGCGCCAAGGCTGACGTGCAGGTCAGCGAGGCCAATCTGACGGAAGCCCGTCTGGCCTTGAGCTACACAACAGTACGCTCTCCGATAAGCGGCTACATAAGTGAGAGGCACGTGGACATCGGCACCCTTGTCGGTCCGGGATCGCAGTCACTTCTTGCGAATGTGGTCAAGAGCGACACGGTGCTTGTAGAGTTCAAGATGACGGATCTGGATTATCAAAAATGTAAGGCCAGAAACGTGAATCTCGGTCAGAAGGACACTAGCCGGCATTGGGAACCGTACGTGACCATCACTTTGGCTGACAAATCAGTGTACAAGTACAAGGGATTGGTTGATTTTGCGGATCCGCTTGTGGATGCCAAATCCGGAACGTTCTCGGTACGTGCCGAGATGCCCAACCCTGACAGGGAGCTCCTGCCTGGCCAGTTCACCAATGTGAAAGTCCTGCTCGATGTGAGGGAGAACGCGGTGGCAGTGCCGACCAAGGCCATCATCATCGAAAAGAGCGGCTCGTTCATATTCGTGATGAAACGAGGCGGCATCGTGGAGAAGCGTTTCATCCAGACCGGACCGGAAGTGGAGAACACCACGGTCGTGGAGCGAGGCCTCAATCCGGGAGAGGTCATTGTCGTGGAAGGGGAGCACAAACTGAGCCACGGAATGAAGGCCGAGGCGGTTCGCTCTTAAGGAATATATTAATAAACACGAACTTATGAAATCCGATTTCTTTATTGACAGGCCCGTATTCTCGACTGTCATATCCATTATAATTGTACTTGTCGGGCTCATCGGGCTGACGATGCTGCCGGTTGACCAGTACCCGAAGATCGTTCCTCCGGTCGTGCGCGTGTCCACATCCTACCCGGGCGCCAACTCGCAGACCGTGTCGCAGGCCGTTGCGACCCCTATCGAACAGTCGCTCAACGGAACGCCTGGAATGCTCTACATGGAGTCAAGCAATTCCAACAACGGAGGATATTCAGCGACATTGACATTCGACATATCCACAGATCCGGATCTGGCCGCTGTCGAGGTTCAGAACAGGGTGAAGCTGGCGGAGTCCAGACTTCCGGCCGAAGTCGTGCAGAACGGCATTTCGGTGGAAAAGGAGTCATCCAGCAAGTTGATGACGATCACTGTGATGTCGGATGACCCGAAATTCGACGAGGTCTATCTCAGCAACTACACCACCTTGAATATTCAAGACCGCCTGAGGCGTGTCCCCGGTGTGGGAGTAGTTTCGAACGTGGGAAGCCGCTATTATGCGATGCAGATCTGGGTGCAGCCGGACAAGATGGCCAGTCTCGGAATAACGGTCAAGGACCTTCAGAACGCCTTGAAGGACCAGAACCGCGAGGCGGCGGCCGGAGTGCTCGGGCAGCAACCGATCACGGATGTGGATGTGACCATCCCTATCACGGCTCCTGGCAGACTGTCTTCGGTCGAACAGTTCGAGAACATCGTGGTCCGGACAGGCGCGGATGGCTCCATCATACGCCTCAGGGATGTCGCCAGGATCTCGCTTGAGGCCCAGTCGTACAACACCGAGAGCGGCATCAACGCCCGCAACGCCGCTGTGATGAACGTCTTCATGCTTCCGGGAGCCAACGCCGTGGAGGTCGCCGATAATGTCAAGGCGGAGATGACGGAAATCAGCAAAGGATTTCCGGACGGAATGTCCTACGACATACCGTTCGACATGACCACCTACATCTCTGAGTCCATCCACCACGTCTACAGAACATTGTTCGAAGCCTTGATCCTCGTCATTCTCGTGGTGTTCCTGTCTCTCCAGAACGTCAGGGCCACGCTGGTTCCGGCCATAGCGGTGCCGATCTCCCTTATCGGAACTTTCGGCGTGATGCTGATATTCGGTTTCTCTCTGAATATGATGACGTTGCTTGGCCTTATCCTGGCGATAGGAATCGTCGTGGATGACGCCATCGTGGTCGTGGAGAATGTGGACAGGATAATGTCAACCGAGCATCTGTCTCCGTATGAAGCGACGAAAAAGGCGATGGGTGAGATAGGAAGCGCTCTTGTGGCGATGTCGCTTGTGCTCTGCGCCGTTTTTGTCCCGGTAAGTTTCCTTTCAGGTATCACGGGGCAACTGTTCCGTCAGTTCACTGTCACTATCGCCGTTTCCGTGATCATCTCCACGGTCGTGGCCCTGACATTAAGTCCTGTGATGTGTTCCAAATTCCTGAAACCACACGATGGGGACAAACCTAAGAACTTTGTGTTCAGGAAGATAAACCAATGGCTTGAGCAAGGGACATCCTTTTACGCCAAGATGGTCCGCTTCGCGGTGCACAATTCGAGGCGGATGTTCGCCGTCTTCGGTGTCGCTGTCGTGGGAATATTCATACTTGGTCGCCTCGTCCCGCAGAGCTTCATCCCTAAGGAGGACCAAGGGTATTTCACGGTGGAATTGGAGCTTCCTACGGGGGCCACGCTCGAGCGGACCAGAGAAGTTACGGACAGGGCGATGGATTTCCTGCTTCGGCAGCACGATGTTGAATATGTCCTCAATGTCACCGGCTCCAGTCCACGAATAGGCACGGCGCAGTCCAACAGCACCTTGACGGTGATCCTGAAGCCGTGGAACGAACGCGATGTCACGAATATGTCCAAGACGATCGCGATGGTGAGGGACTCTTTGTCTATGTACCCGGAAAGCAAGGTGTACATCAGCACTCCTGCGGTCATCCCTGGACTTGGAACATCGGGAGGATTCTCAATGGTGCTTGAAGCTAGAGGAGACGCGACGTATCAGGATCTTCAGAACGCTTCTGACACATTGCTGCATTATGCGATGAAGAGAAAGGAACTAACAGGCTTGTCGTCGGGGATGCAGAAGGACATTCCTCAGCTGTACTTCGATGCCGACAGGGACAAGATCCAGCTTCTGGGCCTGTCATTGGCCGATGTCTTCGCGACTTTGAAGGCTTTCACAGGAGCGATCTATGTCAATGATTTCAACATGTATAACCGAATATACCGTGTCTACATCCAGGCCGACGCTCCGTATCGCGCCCACACCGACAACATGAATCTGTTCTTCATGAAAAGTTCTGGAGGCACGATGATTCCTGTCAATGCCTTAGGCACCACGCATTTCACGACCGGTCCCGGCACGATCAAGAGGTTCAATATGTACAATTCGTCCACAATCAGCGGTGAGGCTGCCAATGGAACCAGTTCTGGCGAGGCCCTCGCTATACTTGAGGAGATAGCTGAGGAGCATCTGCCGGAAAACATCGGGGTCGAGTGGAGCGGAATGTCCTATCAGGAGAAAAAGGAGAGCGGGCAGACCGGCCTTGTCCTTGCACTGGCGTTGCTGTTCGTGTTTCTCTTCCTTGCGGCCCAGTACGAGAGTTGGTCCATTCCTGTGGCCGTAATCCTTTCGCTCCCGATCGCGATTGCCGGGGCTTATCTCGGTGTGGCTGTGTTCGGTATGGAGAGCAACATCTATTTCCAGATAGGACTTGTGATGCTTGTCGGCCTTGTGGCCAAGAACGCGATCCTTATCGTGGAGTTCGCCAAAGACGAGGTTGAGTCTGGAAAGGATCTGGAAGAGGCTGCTGTCACTGCGGCTAAACTTAGGTTCAGGCCTATCGTGATGACATCATTGGCCTTCATCCTTGGCATGCTTCCTCTTGTGTTCGCCAGCGGCCCTGGATCCGAGAGCCGCAGGAACATCGGTACCGGAGTGTTCTTTGGGATGATCACCGGCATAACCGTCGGAATCGTCTTCGTTCCTTTTTTCTTCGTGCTGATCTACAAGCTGAAGGCAAAGTTTTCGAAATTGAGGCCAAGATTCCGTAAGGCCGGAAAGGCTTTGCCGGCAGTAGTCGTTCTGGCCGTGTCGTCATTGACCCTTGGTTCCTGCTCCACGTCAAAGTACTGTGAGAAACCGGATCTTGGTGAGATGCCGAAGGCGTTTTTCGAGGATTCGAGCGGCAGGAGTTTCGCTGACCTAGATTGGAGAAAAGTGTATGAATCCCCTGAATTGCAGAAACTCATAGACGCGGCTTTGAATTATAACAAGGACGTACTCATCGCAGCGGAGCGTTTGAAGGAAATGGAATATAAGTACCGTGTGCAGAGAGCCGCCCAACTGCCTTCCGTGTCTATGAAAGGCTACGCGCAGAACGATCACAGTAATTATGGGGGAACGGATCCGGAACCGGAAGACCCTGAGTTTGGAGTCAAGGCTTCACTTCAGTGGGAGGTTGATTTCTGGGGCCGTCTGAAGTGGTCGAAAAGAGAGAAACTGGCCGATTACCTCGGTACGATCGAGGCTCAGAAGGCTGTGAGGATGAGCATCATCGCCAGCGTGGCCTCAGCCTACTACGAACTGGTGGGGTTGGACAAGAAACTTGAGATTGTCACCAACACGTTGGTCACGAGACAGAAGTCCGTGAACCAGGCCAAACTTCGTGCGGAAGGCGGACTGACATCGGAAATCCCTTATCAGCAGGCTCTTGTGGAATTGGCTTCCGCTGAGGCTATGGTGCCGGATCTCAAAAGGCAGATAGCGTTGAAGGAAAGCGAATTGTGCTTCATCACCGGATCATACCCTAAAGAGGTTGAGCGTGTGGCTGGGTCATTGGAGGTGCCAAAGACCGCAGTCCCGTCCGGTGTGCTGTCCGACATTCTCAAACGCAGGCCGGACCTGATGAAATCCGAAAATGATCTTCGCGCTGCCGAGGCTCGTGTCGGGGTGGCTATGGCGGAAAGGTTCCCGTCTTTTGTCATCAACCTTGGAGCGGGCGGGGAAAACGATGCGCTTAAGGATTTCCTAAAGTCTCCGTTCTGGTTCACCGGTGCCACTCTTGCGTCACCGGTCTTCGAATTCGGCAAACGCCGTTCAGCCCTCAAGGCCGCTGTGGCTTCATACGAGCAGGCCAGACTTGAGTACGAAAAGGATGTGATGCAGGCTTTCAGAGAGGTGTATGACGCGACCGTGACTTTCAACTCAGCCCGATCCAACGCCAACGTGAAAGAGGAGATGGAGCGTGCGTCCAAGAAATATGTCGTGCTGGCCAACAGCCAGTACATAAATGGCGTGATCAGTTATATGGACGTTCTTGACGCTCAAAGAAAATACCTTGCCTCTCAGCTGGAGTTGAGCGAGGCCAGGACAAAGGAGAACCTCTCCGTGGTCAACCTCTACAAAGTTATGGGCGGTGGTTGGAAGGATTATTAGATGTGATTTTGAGAAATTGTTTGCCTTTACAAAACACTATAAAGGCGGAGTTGAGTTTTTATTAGTAACTTTACAAGCGGTTGGAAAACATAGTTGTTTTTCAACCGCTTAATTAAATATTATAACTTTACAATGCTATGTTTGTGCAAACTTTTCATTTTGATTCATCGTAATTCTGGTTTAAATTTGACTGCATGGACGCATGGAGAAATCCGGTGCGGCAAGAAAACGAAGCACTAAAACAACAATAACGATCGGACATGTTATACCAGAAAAGAATAAATAAAATTATAGGTGACATTGACAAGTTCTTCGACACGATAGACCAAGCTTTGCTGATTTTTAGCGAAGGGGTGAAGAACTATCTTTACAACAATGCCGAGGCTTTCAGCGGTAACCTTCAGACAATCACCCGTCTGGAGAACGAAGCTGAGATTCTCCGCAGGGAGATCGAGGAAGGGCTCTATCGTCAATCTAGCCTCGTTAGGCTAAGAGGTGACATAATGCGCCTTTTGGAGGCTTTGGACCACATCATCGACACACTTAATGATAATCTGTTCCAGTTTGAGATAGAAAGGCCATTTATCCCGATGGAATTGAATGCGGACTTCTTGAAACTCACTGAGTTATCGACACAAGCAGTAGAGACGGCCATTCCTGCGGCCAAGGCTTATTTCAGGACCTCGGACAGCATCACGGAGAAGGTCCACAGGGTCTATTTCTATGAGAAAGAGGCGGACAAGCAGGCCAAGTCACTCAAGAGAAGGGTGTTCCAGACGATGGACGAGCTGAAACTCAGCCAAAAGTTCCATCTTCGCTATTTCGCCCTTCACATTGAGGAGATTTCAATGGAGGCAGAAAAAGTGGCCGATCAGCTTTCCGTTATGTCAATCAAAAGGACAGTTTGATGGCACCATTGACGTTTATTTTGTTTGTCATCATTCTGGCAGGATGGCTGTCGGTAACGGATTTGCCCGTTGCCTTGGCCCCTGCTGGAACATGCCACACAGCTCAGAAACGGTTCCGTACCCCTGGAATATTACTCTTGCTTTTCCTCGGCCTCGGCCTTTCCCGCCTGTCAACATCTCAGCTTGTTCCGAACGGAGATTCTGTCGTTGTGATCTTTGCTGCGGTTTTGGCTGTTGTTGCAGTAAGGATATTCATAAAAAATGCTTCTATTGTGTTCGCTTTCGCTGGTGCGATTGCAGGGACTCGGATGCTTCAAAGCGATTCATCAGTGATTCAATGGTCGGTCCCGCTTTCGTGGCTGGCAGCGATAATGGCCACAATTCTCATCGCAGCAATTCTTTGCAAGGTGATTTCCTCAATTTCATCGAGGTCTGACTGTCATTTGCTTACAAAGATGAATAGGTTGGGTTTGGCAATCACTCTTTCAGCCTCACTGCTGTTGGTCGCCATAGGCTTCAATCTAGGTGGACTTTTACCAACAGTCTTAACTGTGGAGTTCCAGTTGCTTGCCTTCGCTGCTATCGTCTTGATTGTTGGGCTGATTGTAAAAAGAGAATCCGAATCCAATTCGCATAGGCTTATGGAGAGGTGGTTCGATGTCAACGCAGAAGCCGCATTGGCTATGACCCTTGCCTCTGCGCTTGTCATCATGGCGTTTTCTTTCAATTTTACATTCGGGAATATTCATTTGAAAGCCATACCTTTAGCTCCTGGTGTGTTGATGCTTGCAGGACTCACTGGCTGCGAACTGGCTCAGAACAAAGAGGTCAATTGGATCATGCTTGTTTCCAAGGTTGCCACAGACGCGCTCTTGACACCACTTTTGGCTATGACCCTAGCTTGTCTGATTTCCGGACTATTGCATCCGAACCTGTTTTCTTTGGCGAATGCTAAAGTTGGACTTTTGGTAATACTTCTTGCACTTGTATCCGGTGGTTTGATGGTCATGTCGATTTTGTACCTGCGCAACACAAAATCTTCTGGAAAGACACTTCGGGAGCTGGACGATGAACTCAACGAGAATCGCCGTGCGATTAACGAAATGGAAATCAAGACGATGCAGGCCGAGAATGAGAATTTGCGAAACCTTCTTGATCTCAAACGTAAGGAACTTGTCGGAGTGGCGATGAATCTGAGCGAGCAGAAGGAGTTTATCGATGGACTTTACGAGAAGGTCAAACAAGTCCAGGCCGAGACAGATGCGGACAAGAAGGATGCTCTTCTACACGAGTTGCGCACCGATCTCAACCTCAGAAAGAATTTCTCCAATGAGATAAACAGTTTCTATGCACAGGTTGAGAACCTGCACAAAGACTTCACGATCCGAATGACAGAAAAATACCCTCAACTGACGAAGCAAGAGAGGCGATTGACAATGCTGCTTCGGCTCGGCTTCTCCACCAAATACATCGCAGCGTTGATGAGCATTGCTCCCACTAGCGTTGAGATAGGCCGGCACAGGCTCCGCGCTAAACTCGGCCTTAGCCGCAGCCAGAACCTGACCGAATTCATTAAGACTATATAACCAATTAATAATCATTTAATGTTGTAAAGTATGAAAAGAGTTTTTATTGCTACTCTGACCACATTTCTTTCTGTCTCGTTGTTTGCCCAAACAGCGAAAGATTCTGAGGTAGAGTTGAACCAGTACGGCCAACAGGTGAACTCCACTCCTGGTCAGGTAAAGATCCAGGATGGAATCATGGTGCTTGACGCCAAGAAGATCGATTACAAAATGTGGTTTGACATTCGCGTGCAAGGAGATGCCGCGGTCTTCTTCGGAGGCCCGGATTTCACATCGTCGGAGTTGGATGGGAAGGACAATCCTAACCACATCGGTAACGGAATGTCAATCCGTCGTGCCCGTTTCGCTGTCAAGGCCCAGTTGGACAAGAACTGGTACGGAGAGTTCGACACAGATTGGGCTGATGGAATCTGCGAGATCAAGGACGCCATCCTGGCCTACAATGGAGTTCCAGGGCTTGAGATCAAGGCTGGAAACTTTAAAGAGTCATTCTCGATCCAGCGCAACACCACATCCCGCTACCTGATGTTTATGGAGCGCCCGATGGTCACGTCCCTTGCTCCGTCAAGGCACATGGGATTGAACCTGACATATTCAAACAAATGGTTCTGGGTTGCTGGTGGCGTGTTCGGACCGGAACTTAAGGGCTCAGAGGAAGCCACTGCGATGAAGGACAACAACAAGGATCTTGGCCGCAACGTTGGACTTTCCTACACCGGTAAGGTTGTCTTCCGTCCTCTGTACAAGTGCACGGAGTCTGCTCTCCATCTTGGAGGCGCCATCTCTTACCGTGAGCCGAAAGTCACTTCCACAGATGCTTACGGAGCGGCCCGCTACAGCAGCCGCAATACCACGAGCATCAATAGGAAAAAATATCTTGATACTGACGTGATTACAGGCATTGACCACGAACTCGCATGGACCGCAGAACTTGCTGGTTTCTACAAAGGCCTGCGTTATGAGGGTGCTTACCTCACAAGGGGAGCTTTCCTTGATAAGAAAATCAACAACCTCGGTACACAGTGGGCTGACGGTTGGTACGCGCAGGCGTCCTACCTTCTCTTCGGTGGACGTCAGAACTACGACTATGATGGAGCCAAGCCGACCAGAATCACTCCGGGCCGCTCTTGGGGTGATGTGGAACTTGCCGTGCGTTATGAATATTGCGACTTCAACACAGCCGACTACTTCGGTGGCAGCGCTGAGGCGTTCAGCTTCGGAATCAACTTCTATCCGACCAAGAACGTGAAGTTCGTCATCAATTACCAGTACAACAACAATGACCGCTACGCCAACGGCAAGGGCAAGCTCTTCGTAGGTCACGATGCAGCCGGCAACCCTACCAAGGACTACACTCAGGTGGTCGAGAAGGCTGGCAAGGCAGGAGTTGACTACCACATGCTCGCAATGCGTTTCCAAGTTGCTTTCTAATTGACTGATAAAAATTTACGAATATGAAAAAGATATCACTGTTTACAGTTTTGGTCCTCTGCCTCGCAGGATTCGTTTCTTGTGTCGAAGATAAGGTCTATGATGTCGCGAGTGTCTCTGAGATCAAGAACACAATCGCTTACACCGAGGAGGATGCTGTCACCGTGACAGCGAAAGTCACCGCTCTTGTGGAGATTACAAAAGTGGAGTTGAAGTACAAGGCCGGCTCGGAGTCAGAGAAGACCGTTGCCATGACGGGTTCCAAAAATGAATATTCAGGAACAATCCCTGCCGCAGCTGTCGGGACGAAGGTTGTCTATCACATCGAGGCTAGCACCGAAGGGAACACAATGTGCTCTCAGGAAGCCTCTTACACAGTCGGTGAAGTGCCTATTGACTACACGGGTCTGGCTCTTAACGAGCTCAACGGTAACGACAAGTTCATCGAGATCTACAATAAAGGCAAGGAAGAGATTAGGATTAAAGGAATATCCCTCCAGAAGGACGGCAAGGATGTTTGGACAGCTCCTTCCGCCATTCTGAAGCCAGGTGAGTTCATCCTGCTTTACAGCACTGACGTTCAGGCTGATCATGCAGAGCATCCTGCTGACTACTTCTTCGGTTCCGGTCTTTCCGCAAAGAAAGCCGTCAAGGTTGAGCTCTTTGATCCTAAGGGAACCAGTCTGGACTGCTTCAATCTTGTAAACTTTGTCAAGAAGGCCAAAGCGTCCTACAGCCGTGTGCCTGACGGAACCGGAGGCTGGTACTTTACCTCCGCTACTCCTGCCGCCAAGAACGCAGAAGAGACTGCTGACAAAGTAGAAGGTTTGGAATAGTAATGATTTTAATATATTCATAAATAATAAATTATGGCAAAAGAAGAAATGAAAATCGGTGAGATCTCAAAGCCTCGCTTCGAGTTCCGCTCGTTCGGACAGTGCTTCTGCGAGGCACACAAGAGAATGGCGCGTCTGTCTGTTCCGGTTCCTGAGAAGGTTTGGGAGCGCTCAAGCGACGAGATCTACATCATCTCCCGCAAGAATGACATCAACAACACCAAGATCCGAGGCGGCAAGATGGACATCAAGACCTACGTCAAGACCGTGGACGGTCTTGAACAGTGGAATCCGCTGATGAAGGGTGAGTTCCCGATCAGTGCCAAGGTGCTTGAGGAGGAGGTTTTCCCTGCGTTCATGGTCGAAATGCCTAAGCTGACGAAGGACACCTACACCTACGAGGAGTTCATCGCGATGGTGAAGGCCAATCCTGACCTTGCCGCTGTGAGGGTTCACAAGCAGAGATTCGGCTACATGGTCAACGACACGATCTGCGAGGTCGGCAACGTGCTGATCAACGGAGCCAAGGTTGTGACCATCAACAGCGAGTCCACCGAGATCGAGGACATCAAAAAGACCATCAAGGATGTCGGCCTTGAGGGCGTGGAGAACATCAACTACCTCCAGGCCATCAAACGTGTTATTGGAATGATTGACAAACCACTTGCTAACGAATAGATTATGGCACAGGAAATCGAAAGGAAATTTTTGGTGAACGGTGACTTTAAGTCAGATGCGTTCAAGGCTACAAGAATCACTCAGGGCTACCTCAGCAGTGTTCCGGAAAGAACGGTGCGTGTGCGCGTAAAGGGTGACAAGGGTTACATCACCATCAAGGGTATCGGCAACGCCAGCGGAGCGAGCCGCTTCGAGTGGGAGAAGGAGATTCCGGTCGAGGATGTGAAGGCTTTGCTGGAGATCTGCGAGCCGGGTGTCATCGACAAGACCCGCTATCTCGTGAAGGCCGGGACGCACACCTACGAGGTGGATGAGTTCTACGGTGACAACGAGGGACTTACAGTCGCTGAGGTGGAACTCTCCGATGAGAATGAGGCTTTTGACAAGCCGTCTTGGCTCGGAGAGGAGGTCACCGGAGATCCGAGGTACTACAACTCGATGCTGATGAAGAACCCTTACAAGAACTGGAAGTAGTTTCAATCGGTCACTGAGCCTGCTAGACTAACGTTGTATTGTCGAAGTGACATTGGTCCGACAGGCTCACCAACCATCGAAGTGACCTTAAATCACAAAAGTTAAATTTTAATATTTACGAATATGTCAGATCCGTTAGATATGAACAATTATCGCCTTGAGAGACTCCCGAAGATGCAGAAAAGCTCCTTCGAGGTCTGGATGGCGCGTCTAGGCGGCCCGCTCGCCATACTTGCCTTTGTCCTTATCTACTGGTTCGGACATTTCGGCTTCATTGACAGCATCACAGCTGAATCCGTGTCAGGAAAGGCCCTGGCGCGTCTCAACGAGATAGGCCTGCCCGCGTTCATAAGGTCAAACTATGCAATGCTGGCCATATTCGTGGCAGGCCTTATCCTTTGGATGACGGAAGCGATTCCGAACTACCTCACTTCGCTGATAATCATCCTGCTTATCGTCCTGTGCGGAGTCACGACCCAAAAGGAGGCGTTCGCCCAACTAGGACACCCAGTGATGTGGCTGAATATCCTTTCGTTCGTCCTCGCCTCGATGCTCGTCAAGACCAAATTCGCCAAACGTCTGGCAATGTGGTTCGTGATCAAGTTCGGAAAGACCGCGAAAGGCGTACTGTGGAGCTTCCTGATCATCAACCTTGTGCTTTCGATGTTCATCTCCGCCACGACCGTCAAGGCCACGATCATGCTCCCGATCTTCATGGTTGTCTGCGCGATCTATGGAGCCTCGGACGGACACCGTAACAATTTCGGGCGCAACCTCGTGATCCAGAACTTGTTCCAGGTCAACATCGGAGCCAATGCCTTCTACACCGGCAGCGGAGCCCATCTGTTGGCCATCTCCCTGATCTTTGGAGCGGCCGGAGCGAGTCAGTTCGGCTATTCCGACTGGCTGGTGTCCTGCGGCCCGATGAGCCTGCTGATTCTGATAATCGGCCTTCTGATGGGAATGTACGTTTTCTTCCCGATGAAGAAGGAGGAGCAGAAACCGCAGATTGACGGGGGACTTGACCGCCTTAAATCCGAGCTGGACGCGATGGGCAAGATGACCGTTGAGGAGTGGAAGGCCGTGGGAATATTCATGGGCGTCCTCATCCTTTGGTGTACTGACAGCCTGCACGGCATCGACGCCACGACTGTGGCCTTCATAGGAGCCGTCATTGCGCTGATGCCTGGAATCGGGGTCGTGAAGTGGAACGATGTTGACATCCCTTGGCATCTGATGCTGTTCTCAGCTGGAGCCTACACCTTGGGAGCTGGCCTTAACATCACCGGCCTGCCGGGCACGATGGTCAACGCCGCCTTTGACTCGATGGGCATCACCGACAACACTCCGTTCTGGGTGCTGTACGTGATCCTGACCTTCTTGATGATGTACTCAGGTCTGGTCTTCCAGTCCAAGACCATCAGAACCATGATCTTCGTGCCGATCGCCATGGGCATCGCCGAGCGGTTCGGCTATCCAGTGATCAGTCTCGCGATTCCGGTCTCGATGCTGATCGAGCACGTCTATGTGCTGCCGTTCAACAGCAAGCCAGCCGCCCTGTTGTACAACACCAACCAGTACAGCATGACGGACGCGTTCAAGTTCGGCATCACGATGATGACCATCTCCTGGCTGATCATCCTTCTCTGGGGAGAGACCGTCCTCAAATGGCTGGGCATCACTCCGGGCTTGTTCTTTGTAGGATAATTGGCTATGATCCAGATCGACACCAGAATCCACGACCGCTACTCGATAGAGCTGAAAGTCAGTTTTGTCACCCGTAAGAAATTGCGGATGAACGACTTTTCTCTGGCGATGTGGTTCTTCGTGCCAGGCAGTCTGGACATCACAAGGGCCACCTACCCCAAGGACATGTTCTATCAGGATGTCAAGTCGAACATCCGCCTCATCACCCCAGTTTTCCTGCTCCGGGAGATAGCCGAAGGCCCTGCGGTGCCGCTCCACAACATCCGTGAGGCTTTCACCAAAATGGCCTCCAACCCGACCCGGACCCTGATCTCTGAATATGAGTACCATATCAAGATGTTTGACGCCATCGTCAAAAGCGCCCTGCGTGACGAACTGGCCCACATCAAGCAAAACCGGATCGGCTCTGACACGGAAAACCTATGCGAAGGCTTCATCGCCAACGCTGAAAGAATTTGTGATGAATATGCCCGGCTGCGCTCCATCATCAACGCCCCGACAGTCCCCGAAGACGTGATGAGGATGTACCTTTGCGGGGACGAATTTCTCTGCGACATCACGTGCAAGCATATTCTTGAACTGATTGAATGGTTGAGGAATAGAAAGTTGGATGAACTGGCCGGCAAGGCTTCCGCCCTTTACCGCAGGATCGGAAAGCACATGAAGCAGCTGGGCTACCCGGAGATCCGGGAGGACGACCGGCTGCACAACCGCATATTCATTCATCGCTTCAGCATTCTGAAAAAGTACATTGAGAGTGACCTTTATCTCCGTGCTCCTAAGCGGCGCGACGGGGTGATTGTGGAACAGCTCTATTTCAGCATAGCCGCAGGTGTCGCGATGCTGTTCGCCACCGTTGTGAGTTTCGCTTTCCAGAAGAAGTTCGGCTCGCTGACCCTCCCGCTGTTCATCGCCCTCATTATCAGCTATATGCTGAAAGACCGCATCAAAGAGTTGATGCGCTACTATTTCGCCCACCGTGTCGGCAGCAAGTACTTCGACAACAAGGCGAAGATCATCCACAAGGACACCGAACTCGGCTGGCTGAAGGAAGGAGTTGACTTCATCGAGCCGGAGAAGGTTCCGGTGGACGTGATGACCCTGCGCAACAGCTCGCATCTGACGGATGTCGAAAGCAGCAACGTCACCGCTGAGAAGATCATCCTCTACCGCAAGTCAGTCCACATCGACAGGGAGAAACTTCAGGCCAATTCTGAATATTCCTTCAGCGGCATCAACGACATCATCCGCCTGAATGTCACCAACTTCATCAAGAAGATGGACAACCCCACAACCTTGATGCGCACCCTCGGTGACGACGGCTCCATCCAGACCGTGGAGTGCGACCGAGACTACTACCTCAACCTCGTCCTCCAGTACCAGTACGACAACACCGCCGAGTTCAAGCGCTTCCGCATCGACCTCTCCCGCGACGGCATCCGCTCCATCGAGGAAGTCAGGTGATAATCCCGTTGAGGGTGAAGTGCTGCTTTCATCGCAAAAGTGTTGTATTTTTATCGTAACTTATATTTGAAAAAAATACAACGTTAAAATTTTTGCGTATGAAAGAACTTTTGACAATCCTTTTGGCCGTGACTTCGTTTCAGACATTGTTCGCCCAGCAGCAAGACAGCGTGATCACTGAAATCCTTTCCGCATCGGTCATCACGGAAGGCAACATAACCTATAAGGTTGACCGTACGACGCACTTTTTCTCGCCCGCAGAGGTGAAGGCGGCAAGGGACGGGCGGGAGCTTGTGGCGACGATCCCGAACCTGCTCATCGACAAGCAGAGCAACACTTTGGCGACTCTGGCCGGCAAGAAGATCCTCATCCTGATCAACGGCATCAAATCGACGGACACGGACTTGCAGCTGATTCCTGCCTCGAAGATCAAGAAGGTTGACTTCTACGATGTGCCTCCTGTGCGGTACATGGACATGGCGGACGTGGTTCTGAATATCATCACCTCGCGTCTGGACACGGGTTGGAACGGAAGCGTCTATACGAGGGTCGGCCAGATGTACTCTCACGGTAACGTGGCTCTCAGCCGGGTGAGTGGGGACAACAAGCTGACAGTCAACCTCGGAAGTCACTTCAACCACAAGCGCAAGGTGTGGGACGAGGAGACCGGAGAATTCATCTACCGTCTTGGGCATGATGAATATCAGTATGAATATTTCCAAAAACAGCGCGAGTGGGGAAACCAGTACTCCGGTGGAGTGGCATGGCTGAATGGGAAGCCCGGTGACTACATGTTTCAAGTCTCGGCTGACTTCTCGTTTTACAATAACAAGATGGAGAGGGACAGGGACATCGACTTCGCCCTCAATGGCTTGAAAGGTACTCGTTCGGGATTGGCGAACAATGATGTCACCACGCTTAAGCCGACTTTTGACATTTATTTCGAGAAGACTCTTTCTGATGTGAGCATGTTGATGGCAGACGTGACCGCGACATCATATTCAAATGATCAGGACGCTTTCACGTCAGAGACGGGGGCGTTCGAAGACGTGCTGGATCTGAGCACAAGGAAGAACTCCGTCATCGGGGAGCTGGTATATTCATACGCCAAAGAGAACCGTACGTTCAACGCTGGGTACAGAGGATCATTCGGCTTCCTGAGGAGCGATCTTGCGGGAAGTACTGTGACGAACGTGCGCACCGGCCGTCAGAGACTTTTCGGGGAATATTCTTCCCGTCATGGTTCTTTCTCGTACCGTTTGAGTCTCGGTGCGGAGAACAACATGAAAGCTGGTGACGATGGCTTCTCACGGTTCGCTTTCTCCCCGACGGTGCTCTTGTCTTATAGATTGAACAAGAGGAATATGCTGCGTCTGCGCCTTGACTCGGAGACCTCGATGCCGGACATCCAACAGATGTCCGGCAACCGGATCCTGATCATGGAAAACTTCTACCGCAGAGGGAACGCGGATGTACACAACAGCACCGGCTACCAGTCAAAGCTGATATATTCCTATAACATTCCACGGAAGTTTATCGTTCAGGCTGACGCTCACTATAACCACACTGCCGACCTCCTTTATGACGCATTCGCTCAGGATGGCAATGCGTGGTATCTGGAGACGCAGAACGCGCATCTATACTCCGAGACTGGTATGAATATGATTGTGAACTATTTGCCGTGGAACTGGCTGCGCATTGGCGTGGATGTTTCTGCTGACCGACAGACCATAAAGGAAACCTCTTCGGGAGAGGCTTTCAGCGACTGGTTCTTCCCGGTCTATCTGAACGTATCCGCTGTATGGGGTGACTGGTCGTTGTCTTGCCGCCAGACCTTTGGCGGAAATATGCTGGATGGCCTGTACAGAAAAGGTCTGGAGAAGGTGTCGTACCTGTCCCTGACCTACAATTGGAAGAACTGGCAGTTTGGAGCTCAGTGCCTATTCCCGTTCTACGATGACGAGTACTCCAACGAGACGGTTTCCTTGGCTCCTGTCCGCCACGTGACCCATACAAACCTTCGCACCAAGAACCGTGAGTTCGGTTTCACCATATCTTGGTTCTTCCAGCGTGGCAAGGAGAACCACTCCGCCAAGAGTCTTGAGAACTCGGACTTTGACTCTGGAGTGTTCAGGTTCTGAGCAGGTGTTTGGCTTCTTACGTGAGACGTTTACATCAAATTAGTACAATAGTCCGAACATCCATAGAGGAATGCGGTTGCCGTAACCGGTCTCGATACCGTCAATGCCAAGGTAACTTGTGGGCATGTCTGCGATTTGTTCAAAAGTTTTATTGCCGCTGCCTATCTCAAACAGATAGTCGCCATCATCCAGAAAATCTCCTTTTGCCGGCATCTGCACGGAAGATACCGCGGACATTTGGTTGATGAAGAACGTTTCGCGCATGGTTCCAATGTTGATCTTTGGAGAAAACGCATACATAAGATTGGTGTTTCCGAGATAGATTTTTTCAGGATTGACCAGTCTTTTGTAATTCTTAAGTTCAGTTGTGAGAAGGTTCAGAATTTCTGCCTCATCCAGTTTATAGAGAAGGGAGAGGAGAGTGTTTCTGGTTGTGTTCATAGATGAAGCCAGTTTTTCCGTGTTGGGTTGCAGAGGGACATTCTCCGCGATGATCATAAATAGTTTCTTGCATTTGTCGATGGTGGGGTAGGACACCTTCTCCACAGCCGGAAGGTCGCTTTCCACAACAAGTTTGACCACGTTCTGCAACATCGCCAAGAAATCATCACCGGCCTCTTTATAGAAAGGATATACTCCAAAATGAAGGTAGTTGTCAAATTCTCGTAGAACTTTCATGTCTGAAAGTTCCATATCAATCATCTTTGATGACAAATGTAAAAAACATTTTTGTAAAAATGAAAATCGATAATAAAATCATTTTTGCAAAAACGAATATGCCATCGGTGCGCAGAATCGTCCATCTTACGAACGAGAGACGGTAAACCACTCCTTTCGTGAGTGATTCGCTTGATTTTACGCACGGGGGATAATGTGGGGCTTTTAGGGGAGGGATGGACTTCGTCTCGGATATCTCGCCTTTTACTACCGTTGGATAGAACGGCTTCTAGCCCATGGGATGACGTAGGCGGGGGACATCTTGCGGGACAGGAGGTCTTTCATGTAGTCCATGTAGGGGGCGACATGGCTGAAGAACATCTGGTAGCCTGTGCAGAGGGCGTTGAGGCCGGTCTCAATCCGTGCACCGCCATGAGCCTGACGGGACTCGTAGGTGTTGAACCTGTGCTTGGGGCACTCTCCGTTGCAGGCGAAAAGCCATTCGCATCGGAGGCATTTGGTGGGCAGCTTGTTGCGTTTGTCTATGCCGAAGGCGGTCTGTTTGTCGGAATGCATCATCTCAGCGATGGACTTGTCGGTGATGTTGCCCAGAAGATAGTCCTTATAGACAAAATGATCACATGGGTAGAGATCCCCGTTGTGCTCGATGACGGTATTGCCACCGCAGGTCTGGGCGAAGGTGCAGGTGCCCGGCATCTCACCGACCCAGTTTGCAAGGGTCGCATCGAAGTTGGTGACGAAACAGCGTCCTACATCGTTGCGGACCCAATAATCGAATATGCCACAGAGGAATCGACCGAAACCGATGTCACTCACCGACCACGGTGCAATGACAGCTCCGTCGGTTTTGGGGTCAACGATGTAAGGCCGTTTCTTCTTGTCCGGCTTGCCCGCCCCGTTCAGTGGGTACTTGACATGCTCCACGACCGGCATGAACTGCATGAAGCCGCTGCCGACCTCTTTTAAGAATATGTAAGTTTCCACCCCCCGGCCTTCGCTGGCATGGTTCACCGTGGACATCGTGTTGAACTCCACCCCTTCCCCTTTAAGAATATTCAACCCGCTCATCACCCTGTCAAAGGTCGGGAATCCACCCTTGTCCTTACGGTACCTGTCGTGAATATCCTTGGGGCCATCCAGGGATATTCCCACAAGAAAATCATTATCATGGAAGAATCTTGCCCATTCGCGGTTGAGAAGGGTGCCGTTGGTCTGGATGGTGTTGTGGATGACCTTCTCCCCGGCATATTTACGCTCATATTCAATGGCCTTTCGGTAGAAGTCCAACCCCAGCACCAGCGGTTCGCCGCCATGCCAGTTGAAGGTTACCTCCGGCACCTCATTGGCGTTGATATATTCCTGAACGACCTTTTCCAGCATCGCTTCGCTCATCCGCGGCTCCTTGCCACCGTAGATCTCGGCCTTATCGAGGTAGTAGCAATATTTGCAGTCCAGATTGCAGAGCGAACCTGCCGGCTTCAGCATGATGTTGAAGGCCATCGGCCCAGAAAGGCGGACGGCATCCCCGAGGGTCAGGGTCTTCTCGAATGTCGCGTCTGACATGTCAATGAATATTTAGAAGCGGTTTTGAATATTTCTGAATCAATGAAGTTCCTCGGCCTCGAAGTCACTGACGTAGGCCTTCCCCACGATATTCTTGAATGATTGCATCATCTTGTCAGTCAAGTCTTTGTCTGATTTTGAATGGTCTTCCTTTTGGCTCCTGTCAGTTGTGAGGTTCCAAAGGGTCACTTCCGGATTCAGGCCGAAGTCGATGCCTGTCGGATTCTCGTTGCTTCCTGAATATGCCGGAATCATCACGTAGTCTCCCTCCTTGAGCGCGAGCCGGCCTTGTGCCTCGAGAACCAAGGTTTCCCTTCCTTTGAATATGTCCTTGCCGATGAGTGTTTCGGGGTAAGCCTTTGAATCAAGCCCTTCAGGTGCTTTTACTCCAAGGATGTCAGCGAGTGTGGCATAGAGATCCATCTGGCAGAAGCAAGCCTTTGAGACGGAGGGCTTGATGCGGTCTTTCCAGTATGCGATGAAAGGGATGTGAGTGCCTCCGTCAAAGAGGCTATATTTCCCACCACGAAGGCCATTGTCAGGATCGTAACCTTGCTGAGCAGCGAGTTCGAGAGCACCGTCTTGGTAGCCATCCTGAAGAACAGCTCCGTTGTCGGATGTGAAGATTATCAATGTGTTGTCCATGAGCCCAAGCGAATCCAAGTGGTCGATGATCTGTCCCACACACCAGTCCGCCTCAGCGATCACATCTCCCCTCGGACCGAGGGTGGTCTTTCCTTTGAATGCTGCTCCGGCTGTCCTCGGAACGTGCGGTTGATGAAGTCCGTAGTAGAGGAAGAACGGCTTGTTCGAGTTAGTTGCCACGAACGTTTTCGCTTTAGAAAGGAAATATTCAGCCATAGTAGAGTCGTCCCAAAGAGCGGATTTTCCACCGGTCATGTGACCGATTCTCGGAATGCCGTTGATGATCGTGCCCTGATGACCGTGATCCCATCTCATTTCCATCAATTCAGGACTATTGTGAGCGTTTTTCTCCCCCGGAAGTTCGTTCTCATAGTCAATTGTGATTGGATCAGCTGGATCCAGATTGACCACATCTCCGTTCTCGACATAGACGCACGGAACCCTGTCTACTGTTGCAGGGATGATGTTCGTGAAGTCAAAGCCCACTGTGTTAGCCTCCGGGCTGATGTGCTTGTTCCAGTCAAGTTTGCCGTACCCCATTCCGAGATGCCACTTTCCGATCGCTCCGGTTGCATATCCCAGATTCTGAAGCATTTTCGGCAGGGTGTTGGCTGCCGTGTCGATAATTAATGGTGCGTCTCCGGGCAGGATGCTCGCTCCCGCTCTCCAAGGGTACATTCCCGTGAACAGTGCAAGTCTGCTCGGTGTTGAGGTTGCCGACGTGGAGTAAGCGCAGTCGAACCGCCTTCCGGCTCTTCCTAATGAATCGATTCTTGGAGTTCGCACGAGATTACTCCCGCTGTAAAGGCTCACGTCCCCGAGCCCAAGGTCATCCGCCACAATCAACACGATGTTCGGTCTTTCCTCTTGTTTCTTTTCTGTGTCAGAACAGGCTGTTACAGCCATAGCGGAAGCCCCTGCCACTGCTGCGGTAGACATTAGTCTGAAGGTATCTTTTCGGATCATAATTTATTATGAATTATTTTGGGATAATCGTGCGGAATCTTGGATTTCTTACCACATTCCGCTCGGTTATCCTCTGCGTTGTCGGAGGGGAGAGTAATCACCTTATGCCCCAGTGCCTCCAATATTTCCGGCAACATCCCATTGTTATAATCACTTTCAAATGAAATCATCTTGTTGGGCCTATTTTGTGTGGCTCAAAGGTAGTAAAAAAAAGACGAAGAAGAGCTATTGTTTTCATCGCCTGAGGACTGCTCAAAATCTATTACCGCTGTGCGTGAAACCAGACTTTTGACTCACCATGAGCATCCAAACCTTGCTTTCGTGAGTGATTTGCCAAGTTTTGCGCACGAAGAACAGAGTTTCTTCAAAAACGATACTTATCTTTGTGGTCGGATGGCTTACCCATCTGACTACAAAGAATGCTTAACAGAATCATATTCGCGCTTATTGCTTTGATTTTGGCCCAACCGGCTGGCTCGCAGAGCCGGTCCGACAGTTCTGCCGTCTCCAATCTATTCACGTCAGCAGCTCAGGCATATTCACAGAAGAATCGGAGCTTCGGCAAGAAGGTTGAATTTCCCAAGACACAGCTTGGCAGGGTGGCGGTCGTGAGCGCACCGCTGATTGCTGAAGGGTTGGTGGCCAAGAAGTTGGACGGGAGATTCCGGGGCTTGCGTAACGATTATATTCCAGAATTCAAAAAGAGTGTCGATGACTATATGCAATATTCCCCGTTCGCGTTGATGGTCGGACTTAAGGCACTTGGCGTGGAAAGCCGCAGCTCATGGGGAAGGATGGTGGTTTCGGATGCATTTTCAGCTGTGCTTATGGCCGGGATTGTCGGGACTCTAAAATACACAACCAATGTCACCAGACCAGACGGCTCGGACAGCAAATCCTTCCCTTCGGGGCACAGTGCAAAGGCGTTCATGACCGCCACAATGCTTACCAAGGAATATGCTAGTGTGAGTCCATGGATTGGAATAGGGGCTTACACTGTGGCTGCCACGACTGGCATCATGCGTGTGGCGAACAATCGGCACTGGCTCAGCGATGTTCTGACGGGAGCCGGGGTGGGAGTCTTTGCCACTGAGGCGGGCTATTGGCTGGCTGACAGGATTTTCAAAGATAAAGGTCTGACGTTGAGCCAGATTGACTATCTGGATGATCCGAAGAGCAATCTGTCTTTTCTTAGCCTTTATCTTGGCGTTAATCTGCCGTTGAGTGGCTACGACATAGACGAGTCCGACGAGTTCCGTACTTCCACGGGAAGCTCCGTAGGTCTGGAGGGAGCTTGGTTTCCTTGGCGGCATTTTGGTTTCGGAGGGCGTTTTGCTGCTTCCAACACATTGATAATCACCGATGGCAACGAAGCTAACAACTCTTTTGACGCAGTGTCATTATGTGGAGGCGGGTACTTCTCCGTTCCTTTATCTTCGCAGTGGTCAGCTGGTGCAAAACTGCTCGGGGGCTACGTCCGCTATCCGGAGTTGAGCCTTGCCGGAAAGACCGTACCTGCCAATGGTGGTTTCACCTTCGGCACGGGCCTGAATCTAACCTTCAAGGCCGGCTCAGCCTATGGAATGCGACTCTTTGCTGACTACAACCTCTTTTCTCCTCACAGCCGCTCCTCCTCAGAATCTATGAATATGCTCACGCTCGGCACCTCTTTCGTTGTCCTATTGTAGTTTATCTGTAGTAACCTGAGCTACAGACGACACATATTCGCTGAAAAATGAAAATTGTTTAGCGGAAATTTGGCCAACTGAAAAAAGAATCATACCTTTGACGGAACAAGACACGGCACATCGTTGTGGTTATAATTTTTACGGAATATTTTGAATATGATGAAAAATTATAGTCTTGATGGGCTAGTTTTGTTTAAGATTGACACATAATTATTAACACGCCTCTGGTATTCAGAGACACTAATGACTTTTTTATCGCATAATTTGCTATGGAAGTAAAAAACGCTGTAGCCGGAACACTTGAATCAGGAGACATCATGATTCAGATTGCCCCGGCAGAGACAAAAGGTCTGCACATTGACCTAGACAGTTCTGTAGCCGCACAGTTTGGCAGACAGATCCGTCAGGTCATTGAGGAGACGCTCACCGAATTCGGTCTTGAAGACGCTGACATCAAAGCGGTTGACAAGGGTGCCCGTGATTGCACAATCCGTGCAAGAGTGACCGCAGCTGCGGTGCGCGCCACAGGTAAGGATGTTTGGGCATAATCATCTACAGTTATGGAAAGATTAAGAAGAACAATGATGTTCGTTCCGGGCAACAACCCTGGAATGATGCAGGATGCCTTCATCTACGGGCCTGACTCGATCATGCTCGACCTGGAAGACTCCGTGACAATGGCCGAAAAAGATGCAGCTCGTTTGCTCGTCTATAATGCACTGAAATCAATAGACTACGGTGACACCGAAATGGTTGTCCGCATCAATCCGCTCAGCACACCTTACGGCCACAAGGACGTTGAGGCTGTCGTAAAGGCAGGTGTGCAGGTCATCCGTATGCCTAAGACCGAGACCGCAGATGAGGTTCGTGAGCTTGAGGCCGAGATCGAGAAGGTCGAGAAGGAGATTGGCTGTCTGGGAAGGACCCGCATGATGGCCGCCATTGAAAGCGCTGAAGGAATCTGCAACGCCTTCGCCATCGCCAAGGCCTCCAAGAGGATGATGGGTATAGCTCTCGGAGCCGAGGACTATTGCGCCAACCTCAAGACCCAGCGCACTCCGGGTGGAGCCGAGCTCCTTTATGCCCGCGAGACCATCGTCGTGGCAGCTAGGGCTGCTGGAATCGATGCCCTTGACACTGTATATTCAAACCTCGACGACATGGAGACTTTCCGTAAAGAGGTTGAGCTCATTAAGACTCTTGGATTCGATGGCAAGTCCATCATCAACCCTCGTCAGATTCAGATCGTAAACGAGGTGTTCGCACCGACCGAGAAGGCCATCGAGAAAGCCAAGAAGATTCTCGCTGCCATTAAGGAGGCCGAGAAACGCGGCTCTGGTGTCATCGCTGTGAATGGAAAGATGGTTGACCGTCCTGTCGTCATCAGGGCGCAACGCACCATTGACCTTGCAATTGCTTCGGGCATATTAACAAAGGAGGAAGTTTATGAGTAATATAAAGGAAAGAGCTGCGCTTGTAGGAAAGGCAGCAGCCGCGATGGGAAAGAAGGTATATTCAGGGGAGACCCCGAAGAACACCACATTCCGCAAGGATCTCCAGAAGGTTCAGTCAAAGGTGGTCACGCTTGAAGATGCCATCAGGCTCAGTGGTCTCAAGGACGGAATGACAATCTCCTTCCACCACCATTTCAGAGGCGGAGACAAGGTTGTGAATATGGTCGTGGGCAAACTGGCCGAGATGGGTTTCAAGAATCTCCACCTCGCTGCGTCCAGCCTTTCTGACGTTCACGCCCCGCTGATTGACCACATCAAGAACGGAGTGATCACCAAGATCTCGACCTCAGGACTTCGTGGTGAGCTAGCCAAGGAGATTTCTCACGGTCTGATGGAGGAGCCGGTTGTGTTCCGCAGCCACGGAGGACGAGGAAGCGCCATCGCCAACGGAGATCTCCACATTGATGTTGCTTTCTTGGGCGCATCTTCCAGCGACCCTGCCGGCAACGCCAGCGGTTACTCCCGCTCCGACCACGCCAAGTCCATCTGCGGATCCCTCGGCTATGCCAAGCCGGACGCCCAGTATGCTGACAAGGTCGTGATCATCACCGACGATCTCGTTGATTATCCGAACACTCCGAACTCGATTTCCGAGCATGATGTGGATTATGTAGTCCTCGTGGACTCTGTAGGTGACTCCTCTAAGATTTCTTCCGGAGCCATCCGCGACACCAAGAATCCTCGCGACATCCTGCTCGCCATGAACGCTGCCAAGGTCATCGTCAACAGCGGCTATTTCAAGGAAGGCTTCTCGATCCAGACTGGATCCGGTGGAGCTTCTCTTGCCGCGGTCAAATATATTCGTGAAGAAATGATCAAGAGGGGTATCCACTCCAGCTTCGCGCTCGGAGGAATCACCGCCCACATGGTCAAGATGCACGAGGAAGGTCTCATCGAGCGCCTCATCGATGTTCAGTCATTCGATCGCGTGGCAGCTGAATCCATCAAGAACGACCCATTCCACAAGGGAGTCTCTGCCAATGAATATGCCAGTGCAGATGAACCTGGATCAGCCGTCCACTATCTCGACATCGTCATCCTCTCGGCTCTTGAGGTGGATGTCAACTTCAATGTCAATGTGCTTGTGGGCAGTGACGGAGTTATTCGTGGAGCTGTCGGTGGACACCCTGACACAGCTGCTGACTCGGCCCTCTCCATTATCGTCTGCCCACTGATGCGTGGACGCATCCCTTGCGTGGTGGACGAAGTCACAACCCTTATCACCCCAGGCTCGACAGTCGATGTCGTTGTCACTGAATATGGCATCGCTGTCAACCCACGTCGTCCTGAGATTGCGGAGCGCCTAAAGGAAGCCGGCCTGAAGATCGTGGATATTCATGACCTTAAGGAACTGGCCCTCAAGTCCATCGGTGTTCCTGATCCGCTTCCGTTCGGAGACAAGGTTGTGGGTGTCGTGATGAACCGTGACGGCTCCGTCATGGATGTCATAATGAACATCAAAGACTAATTTGATTTATTGAAGATTCCCTTTTAGGAAGAGCTTCTTCACTGCTTGCAGTGAAAGCAAGTCCCTCCCCCGAGGGGAGGGATTTAGGGTAGGGGTAACGTAAATTGATATGGGTGGGCAATCACCTCGAACGTGCTATAATGTTTTATACAGCAGGCAATTGCCTACTTGCGAAAGTTGAGGATATTAGATAGATTCTTGTTTATGGAGATTACGCTTGACCATCTGCTGGCAAGTCGTGAGGAACGGGCTTCTTTCCAGAAGGAACTGCTGAAAAGCTACCCTGGAAGGACTCTGGTTTGCCTTACGGTCATAATGCCGGGCAAGGTCAAGCGTAATCTGCAATCCCTTGTGGTCGCCCAGGCCGCTGTCACGGCTTTGGTCTCGGCTTTCGGGAGTGAGATGCTGAAGTTGGAACTCCGTGATTTGCCGACCGGCTACGAGGCCTATCTTGTGATTCCTCTTTCCAACAAAGAAGCCAAACGGGAGACGTGCCGCATCGAGGACACACATCCGCTTGGCCGTCTTTTTGATTTGGATGTGATTGACTCTGATGGAGTTCCTGTTTCCAGAGAGTCGATCGGCCTAAGTCCGAGGAAGTGTCTTGTCTGTGACAACGAGGCTCGCTTCTGCATGCGCAACCGCACTCACACGTTGGCTGAGCTTTCCGCCAAGATAGACGAAATGATCGAGGCCTATGTGCGATAACCGTCACTACATAAGCGAGGTTCCTCTTTCGCTGAACTCAGTCCGGAGACGGGTCGAGGCATTCCTCTCCGCCAATGGACTCAGGCTCGCCCCGCTGGATCGCTATGTGGTCATCAGCCGAGACGAGGACGGAGACGAAATCCTTGCCGGAGGCGGGCTTGACGGCAACGTCATAAAGTGCATTGCTGTGTCGGAAACAGCTCGAAGCGAGGGACTTATGAATATCCTCGTGTCCCGTCTGATCGCCCTCGCCCGTGAGGATGGCCGGGAGTCAGTCAAGGCCTTCACCAAGCCGGAGAACGCGGGAATATTCAAAAGCCTTGGGTTCTCGTTGCTTGCGTCAGCCCCGAAGGCTGTTCTGATGGAGAACGGCAGGGGAGGGCTTCCGGAGTACGAGAGGTATTTGGCTTCGCTTGCCCGTCCTGGACGGAACGGAGCCATCGTGATGAACGCCAATCCGTTCACGAAAGGGCATCGTTATCTTATTGAGCAGGCTGCTTCGCAGGTGGACAATCTCTATGTGATTGTCGTTAAGGAAGATCGCTCGCGTTTCCC
>ERZ808267.105-NODE-105-length-38622-cov-5.147510_pt1 | contig 38622 bp, 52 predicted proteins | sample MGYA00521241_ERZ808267 | MGnify/ENA primary metagenome ERZ808267 (study PRJEB31516, sample SAMN03275592) | gut metagenome | biome: mammalia-associated habitat; material: feces | host: Papio cynocephalus | place: Kenya | collected 2012-07-19 ...
CTACAACAACATTAGGAAGTATCTTGTTTATAAGATGTGATTTTATCTGTTCAACAGATTTTGAAGAATCAAGAATATATCCACCAAATGACTGTCCATTGATGGATTCATTCATAAGATAACCAAGTTTTGTATATTGTTGCATTTCACCTCCTGTCCCATAACAGTCAAACCAGAATGGTACCCTTTCTTCAATCAGTTTGCATAGAATTGTTTCAAAGGTATTTTTGAAATTGTTGTATGTAAGTTTCTGTCCTTCCCTTTCACTTCTGTAATTTGTTAAAGCGCCTTCATTGAGGAACTGTTTCCAAGTTATCATCATAATGATTATTATTCAAAATCTTTATAAGATATTTATGCAAGATCATAAATAACTATATAATGATTTTTATTATGGATATAAAGAAGATACTGACAGATATTGTGGAGAATGCAAACAATAGTCCTGCATGTAAGGACTGTACTTCATATAAAAATGGGGGGTGTTCATTCGGATGTTTGAATGAGAAAGTAAAAATTACTTCACCGAATTATTCTTGCAATAATTTCAAAAGCAAATATGAATATGATGAAAGTACTGTTGCCGTTCTTACAGATCTTTTCAATGATGTGAAGAGAGTTGATGAAGGACTGAAGAATTTTGAACTCCTTATTGATGGAAAGATAACTGAGAAGGATTTTGTTGATATTGAAAAATAAATAAATTATGATAAAGACATTTGAAGATTTTTTGAATGAAGATTTGAATTTCACCATATCAGATACAGGAGATTGCAGACTGTCTGCAAGATGGTTTTATTATAATCCCGATGATGACATAATATATGGAAGTGATGAAAAACCCATAGGTGATAATGTGTTGTTTTCTTTCAATCCTGTTTCCTGTATATTCATTATGAATGGTGAAGAGAAGAATTATGATGTGAATGATCCCATTCTTCTTGTGAAGTATGATATGAAAAAAGATGAAGTTGTGGTATATACTACAAATGCTCTGGAATATCTCAAGTCAATAGGTCTTTCAGGAAATGACTTGAATTCAAGGAAATCAAGTATTGAACTCAATGACATATTTGAGGAATATGATGATATCAAGCATCTTCTTCTGTATGGAGATAAAATGATTGCATCGACATTTGATGTAATTGAGGAAAATTGATATGAAAATTATATATGAAAAATGACTGGAAATGACCAGTCATTTTTTTTTTTGTTGTTGTCTTGAGTGTCGAACATATCCCTGACTACCGCATTTGATAACAACTTTATATATTTATTTATAAAATATTTTTGCAGTTTCATTTATTTTTGTTATCTTTGCATGTGAAAAGAAGTAAAACATTATGACTGACAAATGCAGACAATGTAAATACTGTAAGGAAAGTATGGATACATGGACTTATATGCCATTTCATTATTGTTTCTTGAACAAGAAATCAAGGAAGGAGATTGATGAATGTGAGAGATATAAGGACAAATATACCATTGCTGACTATTTTTCTGAAACTGCATTCGGATGGTTCATAGTTTTGATAATCATTATAATAAACATAATTTTACATATATGAAGCATCAGAAACCAAAATTTTATGCCTTCTATAAGGACTTCAATAATGGAACATTGAAGACAGTTGATGTGCTTTCCGGATTTTTCAATGAAAATCTTACAGAAAAGGGAACATTGAGTAAGAAGAAGTTTACAGTTTTTGATGAAAAGACATCAAAATATGTTCCCATCACTTCAAAGGAACAGCTTGCGGAACATTTGAGAGGTTATTTCATCTATCATTACTGGTCAAAGTGTGAATGGGAATATATCATTGTTGACTGGCCTTATAAGGACAGGGTTGAAGAATCAAGACCACATAAGATTGATGTGTATGAACAGATAAGTCTGAATATGGAACTTATTATTGATCTTGTCTGGAATTATGTTGAACTGAAAATAAAGAAATAATATGAACAGTCTTTTTCTTGATGATCTTCTTGAAAATCTTGAAGAAATTGTTCCTGATGTATGGACTACCAGAAGTCAGGAAAGTTTGAAATACAAGCTTGATGAAGGATACTGGAATTTTCCTATGATATGTTTTGAGAAAACAGATGATAGTTCCTTTGAAGTGTCTATGGATGAAAGTAAGTTTCTCAATGATTCTTCACATAAAGGTTTGTGGATTGTAGGACATGATGATGACTTAATGTATTTCATACTGAACTTGAAGGAAAATAATGGTTCTCTTGAGATTGACACAATTGAAGTCAATGAAAATATGAGGGGAGAAGGTATTGGTGGTAATATTGTGGCAACTATTGAAAATGCTGCGGAAGATTATTATGACAGAATAGTTGTAAGTCCATTTGATACATCTGCAATGAATTTCTGGGAACATATGGAATATAAAGAATTCTGGAATGGATATTGGATAAAGGAACTATAATTATGGATAAGGAAATTGAATTTGATTTGAACTTGAACTGGTATGGTTTTGCGATAGGTGCATCAGTTCTGCTTATATTGTTGAAGGTGTTCGGTGTTATAGAATGCAGTATCTGGCTTGCACTTGCTCCTGTGCTTATTCTTGTGGGATTGACTGTGTTCATTGTCTTTATTGTGGGTGTCATAACCTGCTATCTTATGTTTTCTGGAAAGGTTTCGGATGACAAGAATGATGATGAAGTTGATTTAGAATAAATGATGTAATTATGAAGAAGTTGATAAACAGATACAGATATGAGAGAACCTTTGATGAGAAGGTTGATGAGAATGGCAAGATAACATATCCTTATCATGATGGAAATTTGTATGCATGTTATGAAAGCAGGGATTATAAGACAAAGATGCACAAGGAGAATCTTCCTGAATACTACTGCAATGTGTGGAGATATTCAGGAAACTGGGATGTCATCTCAGCGAAGGGTATAAAGGGTCTGTATTACAAGTGGGTCAAGGAAAATCACTTTATGAAGGACAGTCTGCTTTATGTGTCATATACGAATGAGATTGAACCTTACTATGAGACTTATACATATGAGGGAAAGGAAATAAAGAGCATATTTCCATCATACAGGAATGCGGAGCAGATGATATTCGGACACAGTATATTCAAGTTTCTTGCATATGCCCATAAATATTCAGGTTATGACCTTTCCGTAATCAGGAATGAGGTAAAGGAGCAGTGTGAATGGTTGAATGAACATGAACCTTTCCATGTTCCTGATCTTGAAGACTGTAATGATTATGGGGAATGGTTTGATCAGAAGATAAAAAAAGCGTTTGAAGATGATAATTAGGGATATAATTGCTGGACTTGAAAATGATAAAAAAGTTCTTGTTGATGAAAACAAGAAATTGAAGGATAAAATTGAAGTTCTTGAAAGGGAGAAATCCCGTGTAGAGAATGAACTTGATTCATTGAAGAAACTTCTGGAAGTGAAAGATGAACAGAAGACAGATGAAACAAAGAAAAGAAAGAAATCAAAAGTTGATAATTTTGAAGAGTAATGAGTGATATTTTGAATCTTGCCCTCAAGAAGGATGTATATGAGGGTATAAATAATGGAACCACAGACAAGATTGTAATAGAGTGGTCAAACTGGTGGAACAAGAGACTGAAGGACATTGATACCGGAAAGTTCAAGGATTTTGTGGCAGTCAGGATTTCCTGCGGAAGTGCAGTAAAATTTGACTATCCTATTGTGAGTATTGAGCAGATAAACAGGGATTTTATCATCACTGTCGATAATCAAGGTTCTGAAACATATGATGCGGATGTTATTTTGGCAGATGCAATGAAAACTACAGAAATGGATACAACTGAAATTGAGACCATTGAAAAGGAGAATGTAATGGAATCCGTGATTGAACAGAAAAAGGATGAATATGTAAGTCCTGAACTTGAAATAGTGGATGAATGTACTGATAAAGGAGTTGATACAAAAGAACTTACAGATGACTATACATATGAAGTGAACTTGAAGGATTCTGTAAATATAATGCTTGATAATTTCTGCAAGTTTGATAATGTATATAATATAAATGCACCTGTCATAAGTATTCTTCCTTCTGGAAAAATCATAGGTTCATCAAAAAGACTTGTTGTTGATAAAGATTGTGAAACAAGAATTCCTTTTGAAAATGTAGAGGCTGTGAAATATAAGTCAATGACTAATAATGAATTTCTTGATATACTCAATCTCAAACTTACTGAATACTTGACAGGAAAATATTACATATTTATCAACAGGAAGGCCTGCGGGTTTACAAAAAGGGCAAGCGGGGAGGATGTGCTTGTATTGAGAATGACTGTCAGGAAGTCTTATCTTATAGGAAGATAATTATGAAGGTCTGTGTCATAGGAGATATTCATGGAACAGATAAATGGCATGAATGTTATCGAAAAATAAGAGAAAATGACAATGACTGTCAAAGAATAATCGTCTGTGGAGACTGGTTTGATCCATATGATGATATTCCATTTGAAATGATGATGGAACATTATAATGAATTTCTCAATGATTTGAAGAATGATAATAGGATAATATCCCTTCTGGGTAATCATGATCTTGATGGTTATATAATATCCAGTGAGACAAACAGAACTTGCAGGATAAGAAATATATATAAGCAAATAACTGATGCATTGACTTCAAATCTGTTGAATTCTTATCTTGTATATAGAATAGGAAACTGGTTGTTTTCACATGCTGGTGTCAGTCAGGACTGGATTGATGACAATATTGAATACAAGGATATGATATTGTCAAATAAAAAAGGATGGACTATTGATGAACTTGAAGAATTATGTGCATACAGTCCATATGACTGGTCTGGATATGGAAACAATGCAAGACAGGGATGCACATGGATAAGACCACAGGCTCTTGTAAAAAGTCATATTGAAGGATATAATCAGGTGGTGGGTCATACAAGGGTTGAAAGAATGTTCAACTTGAAGGATGAGATTGAAAACTTTGATACAAATATCTGGATTGTAGACAATTGTGGAAAACCTGAATATTTGACTCTTGAAATTGAAGATTGCGAATGATTTCGCAATCTTTTTGTTATCTTTATTATAGATTGTTTTATAAAATCATTATAGATGAAAGATTTTGAAAAGTTTGCAAGATGCAATGGTAATGTGTCTTCAACAACACTGGGTAAATATTCAAATGTGATTACAAATGGGTGGGTGAGTCCCACCATACTGGAGGAACGAAAATTAAATGTTACCCAGATGGATGTTTTTTCCAGACTTATGCAGGAAAGAATTATTTTTCTTGGAACTGATATTGATGCAGATGTGGCAAATATCATAACTGCACAGTTATTGTATCTGGAGAGTGTTGGAAATGATGACATCACATTGTATATAAATTCACCCGGTGGTGAGATTATATCTGGAATGAGTATAGTTGATACTATGAACTACATATCTTCGGACATTTCCACTGTTACCACAGGAATGGCGGCATCTATGGCATCAATTATAGGTTCATCCGGAACAAAGGGAAAGAGGTTCATACTTCCACATGGAAGATATCTTCTCCATCAACCACTGGGTGGTGTAAGAGGTCAGGCATCTGAAATAGAAATTGAATACAAAGAAATTCAAAAACATAAGGAAATGTTATATAAGATTCTTTCAGATAATACTGGACAACCTTATGAAAAAATTTGGAAGGATGCTGACAGAGACTTCTGGCTTGATGCTCAAGAGAGTCTTGAATATGGACTGGTTGATCAAATTGTTGTTAAAAAGAAATAGTATGGAATACACATTGAATAGTAAGAATGTATCATCAACTATGGGTTGTATGAACAATGAATGTCCTAATAGGAATCTGGAATTTGAAATAAATCCTGATTGGAAATTGAATGATTATAAAGATAATTTCACAGTTAATGAACTTCTTCAAACTCTTTATGTCGTGAATGAGTTTAAGAAGAAGTTTCCAAATGATGAAATCATCACAGATTTTGAAAAAATTGTCAGAGAAGAAATCTGTAATATGTTTGGTGGGACGATATTTAATATGTAATTATGGGTGTAAGTGTTGTGATAGCACCAGAACATAAGGTTGCAAAATTTGGTGCATTAAAAATTTTTCTTGCTGGTGGAATAACAAACTGTATTGACTGGCAGAAGATGATCATTGACAATTTTAAAAAGACAGATAATTATAATGTCTGTCTTTTCAGTCCCAGAAGAAAGAACTTTGATATAAAGAAAGATTCAGCAGAAGAACAGATTGTGTGGGAATTTAATGCCATTGAGAAATGTGATTTGTTCACTATGTATTTTGATGGTGGGGTTTCTGATCAACCCATCTGTCTTTATGAACTTGGAAGGAATATAGAGAGAATGAAACAGAAGTTTCCTGATGACTGGACAGACAGAATCGTGATAACCTGTGATGTTGGATATAAAAGAGTTGAGGATGTCATCATCCAGACAAGACTTGCCACTGATGATAAGGTGAAGGTCAGTGTTGTTGATGATGCAGACAAATCAGTGAAGACACATTATAACAACATTTGTAAGGCAATTGAAAAATTTGAGTAATTATGGAATTTGAGAAGTTCAAGAAATTCATAGACGCTGCAAGAAGCATTGATGTGGATAATGACAGTCTTTATAAACTTGGATTTGATATATCAAGTTCAAATATTCTGGACAACATCTGGTCAATAGAACTTGTATTGTTTTCAGAAATCTATGGAGATGATGGTTATGATCTTCTGTTATGGTATCTTTATGAAATGCCGAAAGACAATGAACCTCATATGTGGGACAGTGATAAGAATGTAATTGATGTATCAACGGATGAGAAGTTATGGGAACTTCTGGAAAAAGACTATAAAAAATAAATATGAGCAAGAATGTAATCAGTATGGGAATTGAATGTCCCATTGTAAGAGAATGTGATGATATTGTAAATATTGTTGTTAATAATGTCCTGAAACACCAGATTGATGACTATGATGTCATAGGAATTACTGAAAGTGTGGTGGCAAGAGCAAATGGACTTTATGTTTCTGTGGATGAAATTGCAGAAGATATTGTGAAGAAGTTCGGTAAAGATCAAACAATAACACTTGTCTGTCCCATTTACAGTAGGAACAGGTTTTCAATGATTTTGAAGGGTATCGCACGGGCATCAAAGAAAATTGTATGTATCATGCCTGAATGTGATGAAGTTGGGAATCCGAAAGGTGTGAATCCCTTTACAGGAGTGAATGTCGAGAAATATTATAAAGAAATCTGTGAAACAGAAAATTGTGAGTTTTTTGTACAAGAATCTTTGTCATTTACATCAGACTGGAAGGATGGCAATTGGATAGACTGTCATCTTCATAACTATACAAGACATACTGGAGAAAACAAACATTATTGCCTTGCTGACATATGTGCAGACAAGAATCCAGATTTCGGTCTTCTGGGAACAAACAAGGCTACAGAAGAAAGGCTCAAACTCTTTCCTACAAGAGAACTTGCTGACAGGGTGTGTGATGAAGTCAAGAAAATAGTGAAGAAAAGAACAGGAAAGAATGTGATTGTGATGATTTATGGGGATGGATCATACAAGGATATTGATGCTGGAATCTGGGAAATGGCTGATCCTGTGAGTGCTCCGGGATATACTGACAAAGGTCTTCTTGACAGGACTCCTTATGAAATCAAGCTCAAATATTTTGCAGATCTGGGATACACTGACAAGGAAATACAAGAAGAAATATTCAAGAAAGACCTTATGAGTGATCTTGGTAAGAACAAGATGCAGACACAGGGAACAACACCGAGAAGATATGTGAATCTTCTTGCATCTTTGATGGACTTGACCACTGGATCAGGAGAAAGGGCAACACCGGTGGTTCTGGTGAAAAATTATTTCTAAAAAAAGTTGAAGGACAGTGTAAATCACTGTCCTTCATTTGATTACCATTGAAGTAATCGCGGTGTATATGTATATCCCACCGTCACACCCACACCTATTGTGGGGATGAACTTCTGGGAAGAAAAGTCATAACCCATACCTATATTTGGACCGACAGCAATACCTATACCGTTCTTCTTTCTGTTTGATCTTTCATATGTCTTTCCATTTTCTGCAACCACACCCATACCCGAATTGAATACAAGGTCAGGATAATCAGATCTCAAATGTATGTATGTCTCGTTTGTCTTTGTGTTTCTTTCAAGCCATCCTTCTATGAAAATGTTCTGTTCAATACCTATTTCTGCTTTATCAGTGTATAATTTATTGTCTTTCACTTCATATGGTATCTTTCCTGATATTGACCTGCTTGACTTTCCATAATTGTCTTTTCTTGCAAAGGATATTGTGTCATTGTCATTTACACCCACTTCCCTGATTATGACAGTTTCAATCTTTACTGTATCCTTTATGTTCATACTCGAATTGATATAAGACAGATATTCCATATTCTTCTTTTTGAGAAGACCTATGCTGTCCCGGAGTTCCTGTTGTGTGAGCTGATATGCATGTTTCTCCGCATTTATTCTTCCTATTTCATCTTTATATGATACAAGTTGTTCAGTGAGAACCTTTCTGTTATTTTCCTGTCTGTCAATCTCATTGTCAAGATTGTCTATCTTTGAACACTGTCCTGAAATGGTTATACCCATCACAATCAATATGATGATATAAATCAAGTCCCTGTATTTCTTTATGAATTCAAAAACTTTCATTTTTTCTTTATATATAAATTGTTTATATTGTCTATGATGGTGTCAATTACATCAATTACAAGATCATTTGAGACTTTTCCTGACTTTGATGTAATAAATGTTTCACGATATTTATTTGTTTCTACTTTGAAACCTTTATCAATCAACATATTTATAATTGGTTCTGATGGTGTGAATGGAATCAATTTCAGTTCTTCTATTCTCATAAAGTCTGTTGTGAAGTCTGTTGTGAAACCTATTTTGAGAACAGGGGGGTTGATGTCATCATCTGAAGAATTCAATTTTACACAAAATTGATCTGTGTGGGTTTTATAAAATGGTTTTGATGAATCTGTTCTTTTATATCTGTCATTAAGATAATCCATAAACTCTTTCATATCAAGACTGTTAACATATCCTGTTTCTTCCTTTCTTTTGTTTCCAGATAAGTCTCTTTTTGCAATATCACCGAGAATACCTTCTGTTATCTTATCATTTCTTTTTATGTATAAATCATCAACATTGTTTATAAACAAATCCATTATCTTTATAACCATATCATTTGAAACTTTATTTTCTTTTGATGTGATGATATATATATAAGATGATAAACTTACATCAAATCCATTTTTATCAAGTATGTCAGCAAACGGTTTTGATGGTGTTACTGGAACAAGCAAGATTTTATGAAGTTTCAGTCCATTTGATGAAAACTTCAAATGCATATATGACATATTTTCTCGTGATAAAGATGTTTTTAATCCTACTACTATCTCAAATGTTGTTGTGTTAAAAAAAACATCATCATTAACATAATCAGTTCTCCTGTATAATTTGTTCAAATAATCTTTAAACTCATTCATGTCAAGATTATTGATGTCATCTTCTTTTTTTTCTTTTCCAGTAAGATCTCTTCTTGCAATGTCTCCAAGAATCCCTTCTGATAATGTACTCAATTTTTTCATAAAATAGTTTATAATTTACAAAATAATTTGTTATTTTTGTAGTGATAAATTATTTATGGGTATGAAAATTATAATTCCAATAGGTATTTCAGGTTCTGGAAAATCAAGATTATATGATATGGAGTATCAGGATTATGTGAAGGTATGTCCAGATGATATTCGTAGGGAATTGACAGGAAATATAAGTGATCAGTCAAGAAACAGGGAAGTGTTTGAACTTGCACAAAAAATGATTGATGACTGCATTGCAAATGACAGAGATGTGTTTTATGATGCAACTAATATTAATAGCGAATACAGGAAGAAGTTTGTGAACAAATATAAAGGAACAGATGTGAAAATCGTTTATGTGATACTCCCTGCCGATGTGAATGTATCAAATGAAAGGATAAAGAATGATTTGAATACTGGTGTTGATAGGTCAAATGTTTCATATCAGGTATTGTTGAGACAGTATGAGATGTATAAGGAGACATTAAATTCACAGTTCAAGGATGAGAATGTAGATGAAATAATTTATTTGTGATTATGTAATTATTTTATAAATGATATACACATAAATACATTATAAAATAAGTTTATAATGTATGTGTGAATATGTAAAATACTGTTCAATTTGTGGTTCTCCTATGATATATAGTTCATTGGATAGTTTTAGAGCAAATAAAAAACATATAATATGTAGAAGTTGTGCCAGAAAGGATATGTTTAAAAGAATATATCCTAACAAAATAGAGAAATTATTATTAGATACACCAGAAACTTATTATTGGATTGGATATCTGTTATCTGATGGACATATAGATAAGAATTGTAGAATCAAATTTACACAAAATGGGACTGATAAAATTTCTGTTGAAAAATTTAGACTATATTTAGAAGGTAAATGTGATATAAAATATAGTAAAAATGTAGATCAAGCAAGTTTTTCAATTATGAATAAAGATATTATTTCACAAATTGCAAAAAAATTTGATATAAAATCAAATAAAACATATAATCCACCTAAAAAAGAAATATTTGAACAAATGGATATAGATTTACTTGCATATCTATTTATTGGTTTTGTTGATGGTGATGGACATATTGCAAATTTATACAAAAGAACAGATTTTCAATTGAGTATACGAGTTCATTCATCTTGGTATGATATTATCAATGTATTTGCTGAAAGACTCTTTGGATTATATAAATATGTTAAAATTACCAAAGATGGATATTGTATGTTTGCGATAGGTAATACAAAATTATTAAAAGATTTTAAAAGAAAATATTTGACAAATATATCATTTGAACCTTTAAAGAGAAAGTGGGATGTAATTGATTTAAATTATATTGGTAAATATGAAAAATCGGAAATAAATTTCAAAAATGTAAAAGAATTATATTTAAAACATTATGATATAAAAACAATTTGTAAATTATTGAATCTTAAAGAAGGTTGTGTTTACAAAAAAATTAGAGAATTAAAAAATGAAATGTTTAACAATTAATATATTTAAGTCCGAAGTATGTATACACTAAAAATAGAAGATCTAAGTAAGGTATACTTTACTTCGGACACCTAACTCACTTTTCGCATTTCCGAATTTGTCAGTATTGCAATAGACCTTTTGAGTCAAGGAGTGATATGGACAGAACACTTATTGAGAACTGGAATTCAGTTGTTCCGGAAGATGGAATAGTAATCTGTTGCGGAGACTTTATGCTTCCACATGATACAGGACTCAAGGAGTATGCAAAATATATGAAGCAACTCAATGGGACTATCTATATGACATCTGGAAACCATGATAGAATTGATGTGGGTGAATATTGTATTGAAGATGAAATCAAACCCAAACTGATTGTCAATGATATGATGTTTGTCAATGTCGATAGTAAGAAGATATTTGCACAGCATTATCCATGTATTGCTTTCAATGGGGATTATCAAGTGTATGGTCATGTCCATACACTGTCTGATGGAACAGTGAATGGTGAGGATAGTGATGTTGTGTGGAAGACAAGGTGGAATCAGTATGATGTGGGAGTTGACCAGAATGGATATAAGCCTGTGTCATATAAGGAACTTATGAAGATTTTTGACAAAAGAAGAAAGAAAAATGAAGAACATAAAGAGTTTTGAAGATTTTACAAAGGATAACAATAAAGTTATGAATGCCATATTGAACAATGATGTTGATTTCATTTTCAATTTCTTCAAGAATGGCATAATAAAATATGAAAAGGAAAATGAAGAATCATTTCAGGAATGTAGAAATAAAGGTATCAATTATTTTGACAAGATAAATGAAGGTCTTGTTATAGATAAGATAAAGCATTTGATATATCTTGATGATTCAAATGATAATGAAGTTATCACTGATGTTTCAAAATTACCTGTTTGTGATAAAACATCAATAGATGGTGTTGATATTTATTCTATATTCAAGAGAGGTAGGGATAAAAATGGTAATAAAAGTTTTACTGATGGAAATGCATTTAACAAGGCATTCAAAGAAGAAGTGTGGAGATTTGCAGATGGAGAAAAAGAAAAGATAATTACAAGAATTATACAGGTGTTGAAAAAATATCTGCTGTCTCATAGACATGATATTTGTGTAGTTGTTCCAAGTACATCTGGTTTCAATGATACATTTGCACAATTGATTCATGATGCCTGTGGTGCTGAAATAGTAGATAAGATGCTCGTAAAGTTAACAACACAAGAAGCATATGAATTATATGATGAAAAACTTGATTTTTTTCACAGATATTATCCTAAAATAAAGGACAGGGAAAATGCAATAAAAAACTTTGAAATTTATTTGAACAGAATGGATGAAGAAAAGAATGGAATGTTTTGTATTCATTATATTGATGATATTGAGATGAGAAACAATATGGAATATGTATTAAAAATGGACAATACATATAAAACAATACTTGCAAATGAAAATAAATTATATGAAAAGGATGTTTTGATTATTGATGATTTGATGTCAAGAGGAACAAGTATCAAGAATGCAATCAAATATGTCAAAGAATATTCTCCAAAATCTATAACGGTGTTAACACTGATGTCAAAAAATTAAACATATGATTATAAAAGTGAAAGATAACTGCACACAACTTCCTGATGATGAAACTGCAAAAGGAAATTATGAACTTGAAGTCAGTGATGATGTTGTGATTGATGCAATGACTACAAAGAATCCATCTTACTGGTATGTTTTGATTGATGGAAAGGTGTTCAAATCGGAACAACAGAAAGGTTTGAAATCAATGTTGTTTTCTTCAAGGGAGAAAGCCGAAAATGCAGTAAAAGATGGACTATATTGGAAACATAAGATTATTCCACATATCGGTTGCAACTGCGGTTATGATGAAAATGATTTTTATGATAAATTGAAGTTATTATATAAAGTAGAAATAAAGGAATTCAAATTTTTATAAATTATGAATAATATCAAAATAAGCAAAAGCAAGGGGTTCAAGGATGAATATTGTGCAACTTGTGTAAGAATAGGAGAAATTTTTCCTATTGAAGGTAAGGATAGGATTGTTAAGACAATGGTGAATGGTCTTTCCATTGTGATAGGAAAGGATGAGTTCAAGACTGGTGATGTTGCGGTTTATTGTGCAAATGAAACAATGATACACGAACTGTATCTACATCTCAACTCTATGTATGATGACCCGTTTCTCAATCTTGACAATACAAAGAAGGGGTATATCAACAAGCATGGAAGAATTCGTATCGTCAAGCTTGGTGGTGTTCCGTCATATGGACTTCTTCTCAATCCTGAAAGTCTTGCTGTGTTTCTCAATATTTCAAAGGATGAGGTTGTGGAATTTCTTGAATCACATGTGGGGGAAGATTTTGATGAGATCAATGGAGAAAAGTTTATACAGGTTTATATACCACCTGTGAGAAACAATAGACAGAATATGTCAAAGTCTGACAGAAGACAGAAGAAACTTGACAGGTTCAAGATGCTCATTGAGGGAACTTTCAGGTTTCATTATGATACGGAAGGATTGCAGAAGCATATGAATGAGATAAATCCGGATGATGAGGTATATATTTCAGTCAAGGCACATGGTACATCATCGATATTCGCTAATGTTCTCACAAATGTTCCAACTCCCTGGTATAAAAGGTTTTGGAGAAAATATGTGAAACATATAAATGAGTATGATCAGAAATATAATCTGGTATATTCTTCAAGGACTGTCATCAAGAATGAGTATATCAACAAGAACCAGAAACCAGGTGGATATTATTCTGATGATGTATGGGGATACTGGGCAAAGAAACTTGAAGGTCTTGTCCCGAAGGACTGTGAGATATTTGCAGAGATTGTAGGTTATACACCAAATGGAACAGCGATACAGAAAGGTTATGACTATGGATGCAAACCATTTGATGAAGAAAAGTCGAAATTGATGGTATATCGTATGACAGACAAGGGCAAGGAACTTGAAATTCCTGATGTAATGAGATATGGAAAGTATCTTCATGATAAACTGGGAGACGTTATCATTGAATTTCCGTTATTGTATCAGGGATTGATGAAAGACTTGTATCCTGATGTTTCAACTACAGAACATTGGCATGAGAACGTGCTTGAACTTTTGAAGAACGAAAAGAGATTTCTGATGGAAAAAAATGAACCTATGTGCAAAAACAAGGTTCCGAGGGAAGGATTTGTTTTGAGAAAGGCAAATGATCCTATACCGGAAGCATGGAAGTTGAAATGTTACCATTTTCTCTCACATGAAAGTGCTGCAATTGATGCAGGTGAAGTTGACTGCGAAATGCAGGAAGGATATGGAGATGAACAAAATTTATAATAAAATGGGAGAAAATATTTCTCCCGCTTTCACATAAATGAATATTTTAATATTTTTTCAACTTTACATAAATATACTATATTGTTATAATAACATAAATGCAGACAATAAAGCTGAAATACAAAGTAAGTGAAGAAGACAAGGACTTGTTGTTTGAATATATTAGACAATACAATTCCTGTCTGCATTTTATGTATAACAGGTTGATTGACAATTCAGACATCACAGAAAAGGAGATGAGAAGTCTGACAATCAATAATATACCACTGTTGAATTATTATCTCATACAATGCTCCATAAAGGAGTCATTCCAGATAAAAGCATCCACAGATGAAGACAAGAGAATAATCTTTGGTGGGAAGGACAACTTCATCAAGAGATGTCAGGGAAAGATTTCAAAGGAAGAATTCTTGAAGAAAAGGACAAGACCACTCTATTCAATAGGAGATAAGGAACATACAAATAGATTGTTTGCTTTTGATGACATAAACACTATTGTGTTCAAACCCAACAGAAAAACACATATAAGACTTGATGTTTCTTGTAATTTTCATAAGGGATATAGAAAGATAATCAATAAACTATTTGATTGTCAATTACATAAGACTATAGGTCTGACCTTCAAGGTTGACTTGAACTATATTTATATCTCATTTGATGAGACAATTCTCAAAGAACATGAAAGCAAGAAGATGGAGAACAGGGTGTTCTCAATAGATTTGAACCCCAACTATGTAGGATGGTCAGTTGTTGACTGGAAGTCTTCAAGTGAATTCAGTGTTGTCTCTTCTGGTGTGATATCAATCAAAGAACTGAATGACAAACACTTTGCTTTGAAGAAATCAAAGAAGAACCCAGATGGTCTTTCATCAGACCATCCAAAGAGAATCCATCTCAACAACAAAAGAGAACATGAAGTCTATGAAATCTCCAAGAACCTGATAGACAAGGCATTATATTACAGATGTTCTTTGTTTGCAGTGGAAGACTTGACCATAAAACCATCAGACAAGAAGAAAGGTTCAAAATACAATTCTCTCTGCAACAACCTGTGGAACAGAGACAAGATGGTGAACAATCTCAAGAAAAGATGCATTATCTATGGACTGAAATTGTTTGAAGTTCAACCAAATTACTCAAGTTTCATAGGGAACTTTTTATTCAGGGACTTGAATCTCCCTGACATGGTTCTTGCTTCAATTGAAATCTCAAGAAGATGCTATGAATTTTATAATCAATATGTTATAAAGATAAAACCACAAAGAAAGAATATAATACAGCCTGAAATCAATGAGTTCTATGACAGGTACATCAAGTCATTGGAAGAATTTGATGTACATGGAGAATTCAAGGATTTCAAGGATGTTTATTCTTTCTTCAAAAGCTCTAAAATGATGTATAGGGTTTCTCTGGATTCTTTGAATCCAAAGTTTTTCAGCTTGAATACAAGAAAATCCTACGTAGGACAGTGTTACTTTTGTTATTTTTAATAAAAACTTTTGTTATTTTTAATAAAAAAAAGTAATGCTTAAAAATTATTCAAATACATCAAAAATAAATGAGTTTGCAAAAAATTATGCCGACAGACATCAACTCGCAGAAATGGAGTTGAGGGGGTTGAGTGGTGTTTATTCTTATTCAAGAATTTATAATGCTGAAATGACAGCATATGAACATGGTGCAGGTGATGTAATTGACAAACTTGAAAGGTGCTATAATGCTGATAAAGGGATGAATATCAAGGATTTTATAAATTATATGAGGACTGGAAGATTATGAAAGAGATACATTTTTTCACAAATTTGTCAAACATTGAGCAGACAAGTGAGTGGGATCTTGACACTATGTGTGTTGATTATGCAACAACACAATTTATGATAGACAATCCAGAAATTGAAAGAGTAAAGACAACCCAGTTGTCATTTCTTATAAACACTTGGGATTATATGGACAAAGGGTATAAAGTGTATATTCATAATAATGTAGAAGTGTTTGAAATAAGGGAACATATGATTACACATACAGGAAAGGACATAAGAAAGGGTCATAATGTATTGAAACTTCTTCTTGGTGGGGAATTCGGAAAAATTGAGTAATTATGGAAAATAAGGAAATACCATGGACTTTATGTAAGGACAGTCTTCCTGATCATGACTGCCAGTGTCTTGTATTGATGCCTGAACCATATTCTTTCTTTGAGATATGTTCTTATTCAAAGAAAAGAAAAAAGTTTATATATTGGGATCATTATAATGATGGTGAAGGACATTATAAAAATACAGATGTGAAGGCATGGGTTGAACTGAAAAAGTTTTGAGTTATGACAAGAGAAAAATTCAATAACATTGTTGACTATATAAGAGATATAATTACAGGAACTGAATTCTATAATCATATATATGTGGTAGGTGGTGCCTGTAGAAATTTGTATATGGGAAGGGAGATAAAGGACATTGATATCGTGATTGATCTTCCAGATGGGGGTGTGAAGTTTGCAAACTGGTGCAAGGAGAAAGGATATACAAAGACTGTGGTCATATATGAAACATATGGGACGGCAATGTTCAAACTGCATGAGTTTCCTGATGATGAGATTGAATGTGTAATGACACGGGGTGAGAAATATCTTGATAATGGATCAAGAAATCCTGTTGTTGAATTCTGTTCATTACAGGAAGATGCGATAAGAAGGGACTTCACAATAAATGCACTTTATTATAATGTCTCCACTGGTGAAATGGTGGATATGGTGAATGGAAGGAATGATATTGATGATTGTATTATCAGGACAACAAATCCCAATCCGGATTTCATATTTCAGGAAGACCCATTGCGGATTCTCCGTGCGGTAAGGTTTTCATGTGTATATGGTTTTTCAATTTCACAAGATACATATGATGCTATGAAAAGAAATGCAGACAGACTGGAAATCATTACAAAGGAAAGAATACAGTCTGAACTGAATAAAATACTTATGTCAAATGATGCATCAAGAGGTATAAATATTCTTCATGACATAGGAACCATGAAATATATTGTTCCTGACTTTGACAAGTGTTATGGTCTGGAGCAGAATGAGTATCATTTTGGTGATGTTGCTGAACATACTCTTGCTGTTCTTGAACATCATTGTGATGTATTTGAACCGAATCTTCCGGAAAGACTTGCATGTTTTCTTCATGACATAGGAAAGGTATATACGAAATCCGTCAAGAATGGGAAGATACACTTTTATGATCATGAACATATGGGTGCGGAATTGAGTGTTGACATTTTGAGAAAACTCAAATATGATACAAATACAATAAAGGAAGTGTGGTTTCTCATAAAAAATCATATGAGAACAAAGCAGGCAGGTATAGGAGGAAGACTTATGAAGGACAAGTCATTGAACAAACTTCTTTATGAATGCAAGACAAATGAACGATTTATGTCATTGATGAGGGTGATAGAGTGTGACAATATGTCTCATAAAAAAGAACACAATATACAGGGACAGTTTGCTGAACTTATCACAAGAGTTGAACATAGTCCGCAACATATGAAGATGTTCGGTTATAGACTTCCAGTTGACGGAAATGATATAATGGAGATATTGAAGATTGAACCGGGTGAAATCATAAGTGAGATAAACAGAAGGCTTCTCAACCATGCTTTTATAAATCCAGATATCACCAGAGATGAATGTATCAAAATTCTACCGGGAATAAAAAGGGAAGCAGAAACATATATAATGAAAAATAAATGAAAGTTTTTATTGTGAACAAGGTTGATGATCATTTCATCATCACTAACGAGGACTTGACAGTCAGTTCTCCCAGATTTCAGTGGCTGAAGAAAAACTGTCTGGTTTTTATGAGCGAAGATGCTGCGAATGAGTATGTGATGTCAAGGATTGAGGAAAAGACAGAGAACAGATTTGAGAAACTTGCAGAAGACTATGACAGAATTGAATCAAAGGAAGACTTCGAGAAACTGTTTGATGTGAAACTTGATGAGGGTAGTTATGAAAGACTCAAAGGTTTCATTGATTATTTGAGAAAATGAGAATGTTGAGGAAACAGTCCTCATTTTTTTTTTGATTTTTGTTGGAAAATAAAAATATTTGTCATATCTTTGCATCAACAAATAAAAATGACAACATTATGGACAGACTTGTAAATTACATTGAATACAGATGGAAAAAATATGGAGAGATAGAGAGGACTACAGCATTGTCATCCATGTATTATAGTTTCGGGAACATAAAGGTAAGGATTTCTGATCATATGAAATACAGTGAGGATGAAGTGCGAAAGATTGACTATTTCTTTATAATTCAGCCAAATGATACATATGTCTTTATGTCAAGTCCGAAATACAACAATGATGGAAAGTTGTATATGAAGATTGTGTCATATAATGAGGCAAAGGAATTCATAAAGACTCTTCATAATTACAGTATGAAACTTGTTCCTATGATGAAATGGTATTCTCCAGAAGGGTGGAATGACACGCAAAATTATGATAATAAAGTCAATGCAGTGAAGAATAACACAGAGAGAATGACATGGGGAGATTTCTATAAGAGATATTTTGATATGAAGGATGACACATATCAAAAGAAAGTTGCACAAAGAATTGAGACACTTGTTTATGGAAGCATAGGAAAGGGAACAGTAGGAGGAAAAATGGATAGGATAAGAAATGCATATATGAAGATGAGTTCATCTCAATATGATATACTGATGAAGAAATTTATGGAAGCAAATTTATAAACATTTTATATTTTGAATTATGGACAAGAAGGAACTATATGATAAAGCAAAGGAAGCCTATTATAATGGTGAAGAAATAATGTCGGATCTTGAATTCGATGAACTTGAAAATGAACTCGGTCTGGAAAATAAAGGTTATGTGGGAACACATCACCAAAAGTCCTATACCATAAAACATCCTTTCATTATGGGATCTCTTTCAAAAGTCCAGATAAAGGAAGATAAGAATCACCAGATTGACTGGAAAGGATTTGAAAATAAGGTGATGTCTTATCTTGACAAGTCAAGGAAAGGAAATGAATCTGGATGGTATTTTGAATGTACACCAAAATTTGACGGATGTTCATTTGAAACAGTCATTGACAACAATGGAAATCTTGTATCTGTTTCCACACGTGGAGATGGGGAATATGGTAAAGATATAAAAGTTTGGTTTGAAGATGAATGGAATAAAAGATTTGAACCAAAGATAAAAAGATTTGTAGAGTCAATTACTGATTCTTTCAAATATTTTGTGGTAAGGGGAGAATGTCTTGTAAGAAAGTCAGTGTTTGAGAAGAAATATGTGAAAGATTTTACGCTTCCACGGAGTTTCGTTGCGGGAGTTCTCGGCCAGGACTGGGAAGGAACAGACAGACAGAAAGAAATGAGATCAGATTTGTATTGGGTGTGTTATGATTATAGGATTATATATGACAGTGGGACAATAGAAGAATTTGATTATGCAAAACATAAGGATATATGTCCTGGTATATTTTCCATTTCATCATCATATGAAAATCTTGACTTGAATCATTTATATGAAAAATATGATGATTTCAGGAAGAATGTATGTGATGTTGCACTTGACGGATTTGTTATCAAACCTGGTGTTCAATACAGACTTCAGGATGGCAGTCGTGCAAGACAGGAAGACTGTGTTGCAATAAAATTTCTTCCTGAAATTGTAAATGCAGTTCTCAAGGATGTTGAGTGGAATGTTGGCAAGAATCATGAGTATTATCCTACAGGAATTCTTGAAGATGTCATACTTGGTGGAAAGAAGGTGAATAGAGTCAGTCTTGCAAATTATGGAAACATAGTCCAGAAAGGTATTGGAATAGGATCTGAACTCGAAATATCTTTGGCTGGAGACATCATACCGTACGTTCTGTCCGTCAAATCTTCGGGGGCAGAACTCCCGGTACCAGAAGATTCTTATGTCAATGGTGTTCATTTGATGAAAGTAATGTCTCCTGAAGATATGAATTATATAAGTTTCATCAATTCTGTCAATGTCATCAAACCTGACGGGATAGGTGAAAAGGTGGCAGATGCATTATATTATATATATGGTGGAACTAACAATATCCTCAATCTTATGGTCAATACAGAATGGCAGTCAAAACTTGATGATAACAAGTCTTCACAGAATATCATAAATGCATTGATTGAAAGAAAAAAGACACTTACATTACCTGATGTGATACAGTCTTTTGGTATTAAAAATTGTGGAGAGAAGAATAGTCTCTGGCTTGCAAAAAAGGTGTCTGGACTGGAACCTGATGAAAAAGGAATTCCTCAAGAAATAATGGATGTGTTTTATGAACAATATTTTAAGGAAGGTGTAAAATATTTTATGGAACACTTGAGCATAAAGCCATTGCAAGAAGAGAAGTCCGACAAGATGTATGTAATCCTCACTGGAAGTCCGAAAGAGTGTGGTTATACCACCAAAGGAGAATTTCTTGCAAAACATCCGGAGTTTATGGAAACCACAAAATGGGATCAGTGTCAGTATTTGATTACAGACAGTCTTGACTCGACAAGTTCAAAAATGGACAAGGCAAAGAAGAAAGGTATTCCTATCAAAACTTATCTTGATTTTTGATTATGAGTTATACTGATTATATATCTGTTGATTTATTGAAGGAACTTCTTGATTTTAAGTTTCCAGCATATAAATATCCAGAAAATGGATATGATGGAAAACCAGTATACTACACCAAGGATGAAAATGATCCAGACTGGATGAACTGTGATGCATATAGAATACCTACATATGCAGAAGTTCTTGACTGGTTTACATCAAAGGGAATAGTTATAACACTGGAACCGTTCTTCACATTTTCATTTCAGAACAGAATAGGTTATAATTGGGAGATTTCATATATTGCAAAAAATTGTGAAATGAAAACAATAACAGAGCTTGATATGTTGAAGACAAATGATGGATATGGTGGATCTTTCAAGAGAATTATGAATGATGCCATTGAATTTGCATTATATAATGTTTTGAACTATGATAGACAATAAAATAAAGAAACTTGATATTGAGAAACATATCAGGAAGTTTCTGGGAAAGGAAGGAATTGACTTTCTCAAGGAGTGCAAGAAGAATGACAGGTTTTATTCAGGTTATAATTCTTGGCTTGGAGGAGGAATTGGAACACAGGTGAGAAATCATATAAGAGAGAAGTTTCCTGTGATTGATGAGTTTATGACTTATCAGGAGTATGAAGATTATACGACAGAAATTGTAATAAAAATAATTGAAGATGAATAAGATTGAAAGTTTCAAGGTAAATCATCTGGACTTGCATCCAGGAATTTATATTTCAAGACAAGATATTGTTGGTGAAGAACCTGTAATCACATATGATATAAGAATGACATATGTCAATCATGAACCCACCATTGATCCAGCAGCTATGCATACGATTGAACACATAGGTGCCACGATGCTGCGGAACGGTAGTTTGAAAGATGATGTCATATATTTCGGACCTATGGGTTGCTGCACGGGATTTTATCTTATTATGAAGGGGGAACATCCTATTGTCGAAATAAAACAGATTATTCTTGGGATGATGTCATTGATTGCAAACTGGAAGGATGATGAAAAGATACCAGGTTATTCACCAAAAGAATGTGGAAATTATAAGTTTCACAATCTTGATGGTGCAAGGAACATAGCAAAGAAATATATGACGAGACTTGTTGCGGATTTCCATTGCGAATATCCGAAAGATGATTTTGAAAATGATAAATAAATCATTATATTTGCATAAAAAATAATTATGATTAAGACATTTGAGGAATATACACAGAATTGTGAACTTCTTGATGAAGGAATTATACCGAACTATATTGACAAAACTGTGAAACTGACTATGGACAATGATGATGGAATTGATTTCTCTGAAAACAAATATATCAAATATAGGGATTATAAAAGTGGTTTGACAGTATTTTCAATTTTCAGGAGAACCCCATTACCGGATCCATATTTTGATAAGGATATGGATGGTAATCCTTTCATTTATGCATTGAAAGATATAAATGGATGGACATTTGACATTACTGATGTAGAAGCAAAACAATATATACGAAAGTTTTTATCAATATGCCAGTCCATTGAACAAAAATATGATGTGATAGTGATGGCACCAAGCAACAATGGACTCAACAGGAGATTTATGTCCATCATCTATAAAATTGTCAATGCAAAGATAAAAATTGAAGATTATTTCTTCAAGTTGAAGACAAGTGATGTCCTTATGAATCTTGATTCCGATTTATTGAAAAAAGATTTTCCTGATTCATATAAAAGAGAAAATATACAAAAGGAGATAAAAAAATCTCTGATGTCTATGGGAAATGACTTTGAGTCAAAGAAATTTCCAAAGGAATATTTGAAATATATCAAGAGTGTTGTTGATATGAATAATCAGTATGACTATCAGGATTCTTTTGACTTGTTCAACAGTAAGAATGTTCTTGTTCTTGATGATGTATTTTCAAGTGGAAAGACTGTATCGGACTGTGTGAAGATGATAAGGGAATTTGAACCAAGCAAAATTGATGTGATTACATTATTATCAAAAAAGATGAAGAAAAAGTTGCAGATGAGAAAATAATGTTGTATCTTTGCATCAACAAATAAAAAGAGACATGATAAACAAACTTGAAATAAATGATGATGTCATCATTACAAACTGGATCAATGAACAGGACAGGAATGATGTGAGAGAAAAACTCAATACCCTTGTTGAGGAATTCAATATACCAGTATATTTCAAGGGAAGTGAACATTTTCTTTATTGTTTTGATGGATATGAGCATATAACTTCCACACCTTTATCTATAGATTACGGATATGGACTTACTTTCAAGTCATTGGAAAAATATCTCAAGGATAAGTATGGTGATGGAAATAAAGGTAAATATTTCATTGTTGCATATACTATGTCTATGGACTATGAGAAATACTACAAGAATGGAACATTTGTTGATTTGAATGGTAAGAATACAGGAGAAGATTTCTGGTATCAGAAAAATACAGATGATCTTGCAAAGAAGGCTGATATTGAGAATTACTGGATTGCATATTGTGTTTATGATTTGACTCCATTGAAAACATTGAAAAAAATTGCACATTCATAAAAAGTTTGTTATATTTGTAATGTAAAAAATCCAGAACATATAAATATTGTAAGGATTTATGATAATGAAGTTTCTGGTATAAAATCCACAATGGCAAGTTGCAACAGTTCCAGAGTGGTTGAGAAGAATTTCAGCTTACAAAAATGGTTCTTCAATATGGAAGTCTTGTGGTGTAATGGTAGCATAAACCACCTGAAAGTGGAAAGATGAAGGTTCAACTCCTTTCAAGACTACAAAAAGTTCTTTGAAAAACTAATGACAGACAGTTTCATAACTGAAAAGAGACAGAATAGTTCAAAACTTATGGATGAACAGAACAATGAGTAGGTTATGAAAGATAGTGAAGTCTGGACTGATAAGCCAGGTGCTTCCCACATCAATGTCTGTCATTTGATGGTTCAATGGGGGAACTGGTAGACCCGACACACTTAAACTGTGTTATTCCGAAGGAATGTGCAGGTTCAAATCCTGCTTGAACCACAAAGATTGAAGTATGGTGTAAACAGGTTAACACACAACACTTTGGATGTTGCATTTCAGGTTCGAATCCTGATACTTCAACATAATATGGGTGTATCGTCACTGTCTTATACACAGTCATTAACAGCGTAATTGGTGTATGTGGGTTCGAATCCCACCACCCATACAATTTATTGGACATAAAATTCAATAGGGCTTCACAACGTCAGTGGAGGAGTACTAGGGAGGGTGATTATATATTTTGGATTTGCCGAAAATTAATGAAAGTAGGATAATCCACATCGAAAAACCCTTATACAATCCTAGTTGAGTCAAACGGGGAAGGATATAGGATATGGAAACAAGTATTCTGTGTAGAAGTGAAATTGAATGACATCTTGGTGGAATGACATACCATCAATGATGATATTATCAAACATTGTCAAAACAGAGACTGGAGAACAGGAAAACAGACAAATGGTTAGTCCTTTTTATAGATTCTGTTCTTGTCATTTCAGTATGAAAGTTATCTGTAGTGCTACGGAAATGAACAGTCTTTGTTTTTTTATAAAAAATCATAGGGGAGAACAACCTGATGGTAACAGGGAGGGTGTTACGGTTGCCATGTGCTGAATGCGGCCGGATAGTTTATGTTCTATGAGACAAGTCAAATAAGCACCTGTATCAAAAGGATTTGTCTGTTGTCTTGATGTTTATATAATGGGAACTGATGGGAAACACATCACAGGTTCAACTCCTGATCAAGATACTATATTTGTAATTATGCATATTCCATTTTTCAAGGATTTTTATCCGGAACATAATCTGGATACTACAACAGGGCTTGTCAATAGATGTATTGATGAGTCCTGTCATATTGTGAATGAAATTGAATATGCTTCAACAGACATATGTTCTTTGATTTGGAGAAGAAAATTATTTTATAATTTATTCATTATATTCCTGTGATATTGAAGAAATTGATGCATTTACACAAAGTGCATATGAAGATGTAAAAGACAGTAAGTCAATAAGTATTGTAAAGTCAAGAATGAAGGATACTGATTTATGGTATATACTGGAACTCTTCAAGGAAATGATTGATAAGTTCGGGGATGATTTCAAGTCAAGATATGATAAATTCAATACAGAAATATGTAATAATAATCTTCCGGCATATAAGACATACAAGAATCTCATAGAAAGAAGATACAAGACAATATGTAGAAATTTAGGAATTATTCAGATGATGTTGATTGACGAGTGCGAAGAAAATATGATTGTTGAAAAATATGACTATTATAGTGTATCTGTGAAAGGTTTATATGTGGATAATAGAAAATACTACATATAATTTGTTATTTTTATTGAAAATGATTTTTTTATGAATACAATAGAAAATAAAATTCAGATTGATCTTGTCAAGTCTATGAAGGACAAGAATTCTTCAAGGGTCTCCGCTTTGAGATCTGTAAAGACTGCAATTATGGAAACAAAGACTGCTGCAAATGGAAAGAAGGAACTTGAAGATGCCGATGTTGTCAAGATTATCCAGAAACTTGCAAAGCAGCGAAACGAATCCGCAGAAATTTATGAACAGAATGGAAGACCTGAACTTGCAGAAAATGAAAGAAGGGAACTTGATGTCATGAATGAATATCTTCCGAAGATGCTTACCGAGCAGGAAATTGAGAATGTGGTTGCAAAAACCATTGCCGATTTGAATGCCTCTTCAATGAAGGATATGGGTAGAGTGATGGGATACATCAACAAGACATATGCTGGACAGGTTGATGGATCAGTTGTTTCAAGAATTGTAAAATCAAGACTATCATGATTACAATAATTTATCTTATAGGGTGTCTGTTCTCATTTATTCTTACTTGTCTGTGGTATAGAAGATATAGAAAGACTTTCACAAATGATGAAAGGACATTGACTGTATGTCTGTGGTTTCCATTTATGACCATTGCTTCATGGTGTGGGGTTATGCTTATGTGTTACTGTCAGGTTGCTAATTTCAATGATTTGAATAATGAGTAAGTTTGTAGTTTATTCACATGACAGGTCGGACATTGAATCGACTATGTTCAAAATTTGCACTTGTGATAGTAGACATAGTGCAAAATATGTAATTGATGCCTTGAAATATAGGGACACTGGTGGAAAGGATAATCAGTCTGGACTTTATGAGTATTACATTATTGAGGAGAAATAGTTATGGGAATTATCATTATCAGTTTTATAGTGGGACTTGCAGGAATTCTTTATTCAAAGTATAAAGATTTTGACAGTGATTTGGGACAATGGATGTTCATCATAGGTTTTACTGTATTCGGATTTTCCGGAATTTCTGCACTTGTTGGAATAGATGTTGATGAATTTGATAGAGATTATAGTAAGATAAAATATGAGACTCTTGTTTATAGAAATTCAACAACTCCAGAAGATTATAATTATCTTCACACACTGGATTATGAAATGAATTCAATGAACAACAGAATTGAAAGAAACAAAAAGTATTCAAACAATTTCTGGATAGGGTGTTTCTATGATGAAAGAATAAGTGAATATGAGAAGTTTGATATAAAGAAAGAATTGGAGAGGAAATAAGATGAATATAGCATTGGTTGCACATGATGCCAGAAAACAAGAACTTCTCTAACATTAAATTATAAAAATTTTATAATATCCACTATATTTGAAAAATTAGTAGTATGTTTATATAATTCTATATTATATTTCTCATAATTATTTATAGGAATATAGTATAGAATTTTTATATTATGTTGCTTACACAAGTTATACTTTTTAATGTCATTTTTGATTCCTTTATTAAAATGTTGTTCTCCACCAAAGCAAGGTAATGAATAAAAATGTTGTTCTCCTTGACATTCTATAGCAATATTATAATCTGGAAGAAAAAAATCTAAACTTAATAAGCCCATCCAATTGAATCTTTTATATTGTTCATATTTAATATTGTTATTCTCTAAAAATACTCTAACTATTCTTTCATAATTACTTTCTTGACATTTTGGACACCCAACACCAGACAAATGTGAATTTGCAATCAAAGTGAACACACCATGTTCATATCCAGATTCATTTGTATTATGACACATTACAGAAATATTATTTCTATATGAAACATATGTAGTATTTGTATAATCATATTTATCTCCATGTATTTTAATGGCCCTTTCTATAAATTCATCTTGAGTTAATGTTTTTGATTCTATTCGTTGTTTTGCACCACATTTAGGGCAACCTCTATGTCTTAAATGATTCATAGGAGTACATAAAAAATCACCATGTTCTGGACAAGTTATAATAACTTTATCTGTCCTAGATTTATATATAACTTTATCATAATTATATTTATTTTTGTATAATTTCTTTGATTTATTTATAAAATCTAATGCAAATTGATTTTTTCTTTCTTCTTTTTTATCCATCTTTAATATTTTATTGCATTCTGGACATATATGATTAGTTAAATGATAATGTGGTGTCATCCAAAATTCACCATGTTCTGGACAAATAATACATACAGGTGTTTCTGTATTAATGTATTTTACCATATTATAATTATACTTATTTCCATAAAGATTTTCTGCTTTTTTTATAAAACTTTCTTTAGTATCTTTAATTCCACCATTACATATTGGACAACCACAATGATTATATTTAGATATATGATTATGTGGTGTCATCCAAAATTCACCATGTTCTGGACAAATAATACATACTTTAGTTGATGCATCCACATAATCAACTTTAGAATAATCATATTTATCACCATGTATTAATTTGGCTTTCTTAATAAAGTCTATTGTTTTCATTATTATAATTTTTTTCATATAAATATTTATGATAATTTTATTTTACAGGGTCATCATTTTTTTTTGTTATCTTTAATCAAAGAAGAAACTGTAATTATGGACAGACACTGTTTTGAATGCAAACATTACTGTCAGCTTGTGAATCAGGGTATCTGGTGGTGCAGATTGCAAAAGGATATGGAACATCCTGACTTATGTGATAATTATGAGTTTGAGAATCATACAGGAATTATAACCACAACATCAATAGAGTAATTATGCAGCCTGTAATAAAATGGACTGGAAGCAAGAGAAGTCAGGCAAATGAACTGATAAAGTTATTTCCGGGAGAAATGAAGACATATTATGAACCTTTCTGTGGAGGGGCATCTGTTTTGAGAACTCTTCTTGACAATATACAAGAATACACCATAGAAAGGTTTGTCTGTTGTGATATTGACAAAAATCTCATCAATCTCTGGAATGCCATAAAGAATACTCCGGAGAAGATTATTGATGACTACAGGATTATGTGGTCAGAACTCAATTCGGCAGGGACAATAGAAAGAAGATGGAAGATATGGGGAGACATAAGGACGAGACTGAATCTTCAACATAATCCGTCAGACTTTATGTTCATAACGAGAACTGCAACGAATGGGATGACGAGATATAATGCGAAAGGTGAATTCAACAATTCATTTCATATCACAAGGGTTGGAATGAATCCGGAAACACTGAAGAAGATTGTCTTTGACTGGTCAAGTATATTGAACAGATACAATGTCAATTTTGAGTTGAAAAGTTATTTGACCCTGAACCCAGAAGAAGGTGATTTCTGCTATCTTGATCCTCCTTATTATAACACGAAGGCAATATATCAGGGAGGTTTTGACAGTAATAAACTTTTTGAATGGATAAGAAACCTGAAATGTGGATATGTGTGGTCTTATGATGGTATTTCTGGAGATAAGGACAATACAGCTTTAGTCCCTGAAGATTTATATGACAGACATATATACCTGAAGTCCGGTAATTCATCCTTCAAGAGAACGACAGGAAAGGACAAAAATGCTATGGTTTATGAATCAGTTTATATAAAGTCCAGATAATTTGTTATATTTATAATGTTGATGAAATAAAAGTTCATAAATATATGAAGATTTCTCAAATCTTTGTTATATTTATAATGTAAGTTCTTTGAAAGACACACATATGTTTCTGTAAAGATTCAGACCGCAAAAATTATTTTATAATGATGCACCATTTTTTTCGCATAGACAACAGAATCTTGTTTTGAAACATTTGAGATATATAGGTCTTGTTGATACTTTCGGGAAAGACTGTAGGACGAGAGTTCGAATCTCTCCAGATCCACAAAGATTATTTATAAATGGGTCTGACTTGGTTTTTGACTGCTTTTGAGTATGGGAAGAGGAGAGGTCTATCGCCAATTAGATGGCAACAATGTTTACTCTGTAAACTTCGGTGCTCCTGCACAGCAGACACAGAAGACTATGGTGGCCTTTGCCTAAATAGTTTTGGTCATCCCCGAGGTTGGGATCACCCAGAGGGTTCTTTCCGTCTTTCCATAAAGACGGTCAATGGCCTGATAGCGTAATTGGTTAGCGCATCTGACTGTTAATCAGGGGGTTATAGGTTCAAGTCCTATTCAGGCCGCGAAAAGTTCATAAATATATAAAGATTTTTCAAATCTTTGTTATTGATAAATGCAAGATTTCTCAAATCTTTGTTATATTTATAATGTAAGTTCTTTGAAAGACACACATATGTTTCTGTAAAGATTCAGACCGCAAAATTATTTTATGGATAATACTTGTAAGATTACTTTCATCAAAAAAGAATCTTGTTCGAAACATTTGAGATACATTGCGGGGTAGAGCAGTTTGGTCAGCTCACTGGGCTCATAACCCAGAGGTCGATGGTTCAAATCCATCCCCCGTTACTATATGGTGAATTAGTGAAGTGGTTATCATGCCGGCTTGTCACGCCGTGCGCTCATCAGTTCGAATCTGATATTCACCGCTTGTAAAGATCCTTACCGCAAAATTATTTTATGATGCAATTTTTTGGTATTACATTTTCTGGATCTTGTTTATTTTCTTTGTTTTGAAAAACAAAGTGGTGGAGATGCAATAATTTGCAATTTTCAAGTGAGTTGCAATCTCACATAAATAACTTGCAGATTGTCTTGCCACAAATGGGTGGAAATATTTTTATGGGTTCGAGTCCTATCAAGATGACAAAAGTTTACATAAATAGTTTACATAAATACATTATGAAAACAAATTTCACATATTCTTCATTGTTTGAACCACATTATTCTGGTTATTTTACACCAGAATGTGAAGTGTGAGATTTGTCATATAATGATATAGAAGAATAAAAAAGTTTCATATATATCTGATCTCACACAAACAGAAATGATTGTGTGAGATTTTTTTATCGGGATATAGTTTAACGGTAGAATGTGCGGTTAGGGACCGTATGATGATGTTTCGACTACATCTATCCCGACTTGAAAATGGAACCCGCGGATGGCTGGTGCCTGTCCGCCGGACTGAAAATCCGGAGGTCGTTGTTCGATTCAACGGGGTTCCACAAATTATGGTGAGATTAGAACAACCGGTAGTTCATCAGATTGTGGTTCTGAATGTTGTGGGTTCAAATCCCACATCTCACCCAAAAAGTTCTTTGAAATAATCATAAATAAGTTTCAGATTTCTCAAATCTTTGTTATATTTATTGTAATGAAGAAATTGAAGGACATACTTGAAGATGATGTTGATGTTTCTTATGACATAAATCCTGAACTTTTGAAGGGAGTCATAATGAAAGATGAGACATATCCTGAATATGGTGTCATTGAAATACTGGGTTATGTGAAGAACAGAAAGAACCAGTCAAGAAGAATAATGTCTCCTGAAGGTGTGAGTCCATGTCTTGCTGCCTTTACACATGGTTATGCACATGGTTATGTGAAGGATGGTGAAAGGATAAGAAGACATACCCCAAGAGAATTCTTCAGGTTGATGGGACTTGATGACAAGAACATTGATATGATACAGAATACAGGAATAAGTGAGACTCAGCAATATAAAATGGCTGGAAATTCAATAGTTATTGATGTGCTTGTTGAAATTTTTGAAAAATTGTTTATGTAATTTAAAAAAGTTTGTTATATTTATAATGTTGAAACTGGGAGTGCGGCAACGATGGTGAGTTGCACCAGACTGTAAATCTGGTCTTTCGGGTTAGGGGGTTCGAATCCCTCCACTCCCACAAAAAAAAGTTCTTTGAAAATAAGAAACATAATCAGTCAATAACGTAATTACTCTGCATAAGATCCTGGCAGTGAGAGAAGGGACGCTGATTTTATGACAACCATAAACCATTATTACATTGAATGTGATGATGTTTATCCTAGGAAATGGGTATCATTTATGAAACTCCAGATTGGGAAGGTCAAGTCAATGGAACGTGTCCGTCAGAATGATGTCTTTCGGGATTTCATCCTGCAACCTGAAGACAGGGGAGTCCGTGAGGAGCGGTATGAGACAACACAACAGACGCATAAGAATGACGGAGATGTCTTTTATACCGTCAGTCCGGAAAATGGAAGCGACAGTCTGTAGTTCGTAAATCTGGTTGTCTTTTATATGACATCATTTTGCAGCCATAATAATCGGGACAATTGAAACCGAATCAGTGATGATGTCATCAGCAAGTTTTTCACCGGGGTTTCCTTGGTTCTTCAGGGTGTGAGTTTTGAAGAATAAAATAAATCTCGGTTTTTATGCCTCTTTAGTATAAAGGTTATTATAACTGACTTGTAATCAGTAGATATTGGTTCAATTCCGATAAGAGGCTCAAAAAAATGCAGACCCGTATAGTAAACTTGTAAGTTCTGGGTTTGGAGAAATCCATATAAGACCATCTATAACACACTGGATAAAGTCGATTTTGGCATGCTCATAGGTTCAGTTGATGATGGAAACTGCATTTTTTTTTGGAAGGTTGGGAGAGTTGGTTTATTCCAGAAGTCTTGAAAACTTCCGAACCTGTAAGGGTTCCGCAAGTTCGAATCTTGCACCTTCCGCAAAATAATCCCGGTGCAACAGGGATTGACAAGCAGGTTGCCAATAGGTAGGGGATAACCAATGATGTAATTTCGGTGTTTGATGCCTTTGAATGTCACCAAGTGTCTGTTTGAAGGAACAACATTGATGTAAATCCGGAGTGAATAATACGGCGGTAGAGTCCAGTTGGGGTTTTGTTGATGATGGTTTGTAGTACCTTGAACATTTGATTTTCCTCACAGAGAAATCCACTTCCCGGGCATTGTGTGGATGGAAAAATAGAGAACAGTTTCAAAAAACTACAATTACCTGAGTGGGGGAATGGTAGACCCAGAACACTCAAAATGTTCCGCTCAAAAAGCATATGAGTTCGAATCTCATCTCAGGTACAATTTATTATTGATATGAAAAAAGTTTGGTACAAAATTACAAATAAATTAGGATGGACAAAATATCAATCTTTGGAAAGATATATTGAAGATCAGAAAGAATTTCATTATACACCTGTCAAGAAGATCATAAGAGTAACTGAAGAAGAGTTGTCAGAAGATATCATTGATGATGTCAATAAACAAATTGGATGGTAAAATGAAAATACAATGATTTTTCAATTGATTTATCATATATGCTCGGTTCATATAATGGTTTAGTATACAAGATTTTCATTCTTGTCATGGTCGGTTCGACTCCGCCACCGAGTACTAATTTTTATTCTGTCAAATAAAAAAAAAATTATTACAAATTTATGTCAAAATTTATGAACACCGAAAAGAGAAACCAGATACTCAAGGAGTTGATGGTTTCTATAAGAAAGAACACACAGAAGTCAAGATGCATTGATGTTTTTGAAGATCTGTTGAACAACATTGATGACAAAAATGTAGTTGACATAGTCATAACAGATATGACTGTCTTTGTCAGTGAATTTTCAAGACTCTGCAAGGATATTGACAATATGAAGAACATTGACTTCATTTCAAGAATTCTCACAAAGGAATTCATCAAACCGGAAAAATGTTTCAGGGAATCTAAGGAAATTGCAAAACTTTATCTTGACTTGAGTGAGATTCTTCTTGGAAAATATACACATTTTCCTTATGTTCCTGAAAAACAGGTTATGTTGTCAAATTCAAACTGTCTCGGCAATCTTCAATACAAGGAAACATATACTCTTGATGACATTTTGAAGGTATCTAACTATTTCGGAGACTTAACTGACTTGTCAGTAGATGATTTCAAGAAAAAGTATGAACTTGCAAGGAAAGTTATACTTCTTTATAATTATCTTCCTGCTGTGGTGAAGGCATTCATCCAGACAAAACGAAGAAGTTTCAATCTGGATAGGAACTCGACAAAGTTCAAATAAATTACATAAATAATTTGACATCACTCGGAGAGCGTATGTTCTGGTTGACCGCATTACCGTAAATGCGGTATTTTTATGTTTATTGAAGAAATATAATTTGTTATTTTTGAATTATGAAAAAGTTTATTTTTATTTTATTGAGTCTGTTTATGGTACAGTCATGTTTTATAAATGACATAAGAACAGACTATGAAGGAAATCAGGTCATATCTTTTGAGCCTATTTCAAGAAAACAACACACAAGATCAACACCTTTATCAAAGTATGAATCTACAACAGGAGACTTTGCGGTCTTTTCATGGTATCAAAGGGGGACTGGAAGTTTTGATCCTGTCAATAATGATGTTGTACTTTATATGGACAATGTTGTATGTTCATATGATGAGATAAATGGAAAAGGAACATGGATGCCTGTTACCACTTATTTTTGGCCAAAGAATGGAAAACTCACATTTTCTGCATATTATCCTGTTGGTGATGTGTTTGCTCCTAATGTAAATGTGGATACAAAGACAGGATTGAAATTCAATGATTATAACATTGCAAATGCTGTTGATCAGAAGGATTTGATGTTCAGCTCAAGAACATATGATAAATCTGCATCTATACATCCAGATGATTTTATTACAACTTATGATGGAGTTGATATATTGTTCAATCATGCTTTGTCAGCAATTTCTTTCACAGTGAAATCAAGGGATGATTATAATGGTGTATTACTTTTGAAAAGAATTGAACTTATTGATGTGAAACACAAGGGTTCATTTGATGAGAATCTGACAGATGGATATGCAGTTAACAAGTCAGTCTGGTCTGTTGATGATGATAATGTTGATTATAAGATATATGAATCAACAGAAACATATGGAACAATAATTGATATGTCTGGTGTTGTATTCACAGATGCAAATACAGGTATAGTTCTTCCACAGGTTTTTGATGACAATGCAAAGATAAGAATTACATATTACATCAAATATGGTACAGACAAATATCTTGAACAAGTCAATGATGTGAAGTTGAAGGATTTGAAGAAGGATGGACTTGTTTCACTTGATGCATGGGAAATGGGAAAATGGTACAAATACAATATCACATTTGGTCTGGATCAGATTTATTTTGCACCTGCTATTGAAGAATGGATTGATGTAATTGTACGATAGTCATAAATACATAAAACAATTTATAAGTTATGAACGAATTATCAAAGAATAATCTTATATGGTTCGGTAAGGTGCTTGCATTTGCACTGCCTGTATTCTTTGCAATAATCACATTTGCAGGAATTCTCAATGGAATAGTTTCCGGTGGAATTGATTCCTTTTATGGATATGTGGCAGCTTTGAACATAGGTGTTGAAGGTTATTTGTTTTATAATCTTTATAGGAAGTTATTCAAGAAATAACTTAGTTTGGAAGATTACCCAAGTGGTGAAGGGGACGGTTTGCTAAACCGTTAGATCGGTCAATTACCGGTGCGGGGGTTCAAATCCCTCATCTTCCGCAAATTATACAATGTTTTTGGTTCAGGGAATGTATATGTCCCTTGAGTGTTCTTATGGACGCAAATGAATCGGAGACAGTTAAATACAAATAAAATTTAATGAAGTATGAGTTACAAAATTACAGAACAATTGGCGAAAATCGCCATCGCAAAAAGTCTTGTAAAGGAATACAGGACAAATGAATCAGGAAGAACAGTTTATTTGAACAATGGAACAGAATTCCAGATTTATCTCAAAAATCCTTATAGGAAACACATGGGTGTCAAGATTTATGTGAATGAACAGGAAATAGGTGGTACACTTATCCTAAAACCTGGTCAGTCCTGTTGGCTTGAAAGGTTTATGAACAATGACAAGAAGTTTCTTTTTTCTACATATGAAGTTGAAAACACACAGGAGATGAAAAACGCCATAAGTAATAATGGTAATATAAAGATAGAGTTCTTTATGGAAAAGGAAGTTGTTTATCATTATGAATGGAACAATATCATAGACAACCCTATAAAACCATGGTCTCCTTATAACGATACAATAGTATGGTCATCCAGCAATCCTATAAACTGCAAGTTGACCAGTTTGAATATGGGTACTTCAAATAGTTTGATACAAAGGGCTAATATTGTAGAAACATCTTGTTGCACAAAATATAATTCAAGTATACCATATCATAATGGTGTGATTGAGACTGGAAGAGTGGAGAGTGGATCAAAGTCAAATCAAAAGTTTGAAAACTGTGATATAGATCTTGAATATAATCCCTTCAAGGTGGAGGTCATCAAGATACTTCCTAATTCAAGAAAACAGGTTTCAGTCAATGAGACAAGACGGAAATATTGCGGGCAGTGTGGGAAGAAAGTAAGTCCAAAGGACAAATATTGTTCAAATTGTGGAACAAAACTGATATAAAACAATACTGATATATGGTCATCAATGATGAAACAAAAATAGAATTCGGTGAGGAAAAACAGATAAATGACTATCAGTTTCTTCTTCCAGTTATAGTTGACGGTGAAGAAATGTCCGTTGATGATGTGAATTTCATCATTGAACCCCATAATGTAAGAGGGAAGTCATTATATCAGCCACATATCAAGATTGTTCCTAAATATCAACATCTGGGACTGGGTTATAAAATATTCAAGACATTTCTGTTCGAGTTCGGCAACATCTACTGCTGGAACTGGTGTATTGTGAATAAACCTGTTATTTTCAAGATACTGGATAAACTGGGAAAGGAATCGGATGTGACCAGATTTAAAAAGACAAAGGACTACTATTATATATCTGTTGAAAATGACTGAAGAAATTCAGTCATTTTTTTTTTGAATTTATTTGGAAGTTTGAAATTTTGTTCATATCTTTGCATCAAGAAAATAAAACATCAACTTTTTACTTCAAGTCCGGAAGGATAAATACAGGACAAAAGAAAAAATGAACAGTAAGGAATTCATCAACAAGTATGGTTCAGAAGAACTGAAGGCGACAAGTAATTTTGCAACCAAGTCATTGGGAGTGAATTATGATGTCAAGGATGCATTTATTGAATTCGGTGATAATGCATATGACAGTAGAATCAAAAATTCAAGACTTGAATTCAACATCAGTATTGATTCAGAAAAACACACTATCATATTTTATGACAATGGTTCCGGCATCAAGGATGATACCAAGCTCTTTCTTCTTGGTGGAACAAATAAGGAAAGCAATAAAAACAAGATAGGTAAATATGGTATAGGTGTTCCTGGTGCAACTGCTGCCATCGCAACACAGTGCAAGTTTGATAAAAATGAAATTGTGGAAGCAATATTTGAATCTGCAAGTGATGGGAAGTCATTTATCAAACATACGGCATTTATGCCTAATGGTGAAATGATTAATGGCAAGACTGTTTATGGGACATGTGATAAGTCAAAACATTTCACAAGACTTACATTTACGAATGTCTCAATTGGTTCCACATCATCAATCATTGATTCGATGGAAGAAATTTTTGAAATACCACTTCACAGAAATATGGACATCATTTTCAATGGAAGAAAACTGGGTATGTCAACCACACCTACATTTATAGGTGATGAAATTCCGAAGACAATAATGGTTGGAAGTATTCCAGTTGAAGTGAAATATAGAATTATTGGAGGAAACAAATCTGATGATTCGCGTGCATTGAAGGAAGCAGGCTTGAGAATTTATGACAAGAATAGTGGAAGACTTCTTGCAAAAAGTCAGGAATTGTGGAAATGGTTCTGCAACAAACAGGCATTTCAGGATATTTGCGGATGCCGTGCTGGAATATTCATTGACAGTACAATTGATGCATATAAAAAATTTGGTATCAAATCATCAAAGAATGGAGTAACATACAGATTGTATTGTCAGGATCCAGACTTCAAAGATCTTGCAGATGAACTGAAAGTAATTTATGGTGTAGCATTATCAACAAATTGTAGCAACAGGATTTCAAATGTTGATGCTATTATAAAGGGATCTAGAAAATTTCAGATTTCACCTTTGAAGATAAATGGTCTTTATCTTGAGGCATCAAAAAATGAATACATTATCAAGAAGAAATATTCACAGGATGAAATTGTAGGTATGATAGATACCATCATTGATCTTCAGAATAAGTTGAACAGAAAAACAAAAAAGTCAAAAACAGCAGAAGCATGATGACATCTTTTTCAATAACATCATCAAAAAAGGATGATGACTTGCTGACAACAGTAAGTGAAAACATATGCAAAGACTTGAAAGATAAATATCTTTCAAGTCTTCCAGAGACATGGAATATTGAATGTGGAAACAAAAAACTCAATTTTGATGATATAAAAACTGCTCTGGTAGATTCAGGATTATCAGAAAATAAGGCATCAAAATACTATGGTCTTGCAAGTGGAATTGAGACAGATTCACATATAATATATCTCACCATCAAGAAAGGAGATAGAATCATCAAGAAACCATTGTTTATGGGAGAGATGAAAAAACAGGGAACAAATGACAGAAGACTTGCAGAAGGAAAGTTAAAACAGGCCATAGGTAATGCCGCTGGAGACAGGGTTGCAAAGAATTTCCTGATTTCATCTGATTATTGTTATACATGTGATAGGGAGTTTTTTCCATATAATGTATATCTTCATGGATGTGATTTCAATGAAGATATGACAAACACAATGAAGGCAAAACTAACTCCCCTGTTTGGAACTTTGAATAGGATAAATCCATGGTTTGATAAGGATATGCTCATATATACTGCTGGACATAAAGGTGGGAGTTGTTTCTATCAGAACAATGACTTCACATATAAGCAATTATATGATTTGTGTTATGAATGTTGCAGGATAGGTATTGAGCATTATCTTGAAAAATATAGATAAAAAAAAAAATCTCTGGATTATAAAATCCAGAGATTTTTTTTTGGGAACGATATACCTGTTGGCAGCAGAAGTTCGTAAATATCCAAGATTGTTGGACTTTAAGAATCTGCTTTGATTATTCCGAGCTTCGTAAACCATGGACTGGTGTGTGATACACCCTGTTCTACACACCGTGAGACTTCAGATGGGGCATTAGCGCATAAAATGGCGCGTTCCACACAAAAAAAAAAATCATTGCCGACAGGTATATCATTTCTTTTTTTTTGTTATTTTTATTATAAACTTTATGATGGAGAACAATTTTTTTCTCACC
>ERZ808267.107-NODE-107-length-37925-cov-4.102033_pt1 | contig 37925 bp, 24 predicted proteins | sample MGYA00521241_ERZ808267 | MGnify/ENA primary metagenome ERZ808267 (study PRJEB31516, sample SAMN03275592) | gut metagenome | biome: mammalia-associated habitat; material: feces | host: Papio cynocephalus | place: Kenya | collected 2012-07-19 ...
TTGCACTGTACTTTTTTGTCCCCGTACAGTGTCAACTTTTTTCAGTTCAAGTCAAGGTGTACCGGACGGTTACAGGGGATCGGCAAAAAGGAACGATAAGTTCTCGTTGACAGCTTCAGGTGGATGTCAGGCGGAAGATTCAATTTTTTGTTGTAATGTTGTACTTGCTTTTTGACTCTGCCTAAAGAAAGTTATTTTTTGCGGAAGAATGCTTATCTTTACATTTTTGATATATTTATAGGGAATATGACACTGAAACAATTCTTTTCAGCGGTGGGAATATTCATTTGCCTGCCTTTGGTGGCCTTAGGGGCACAGAAATCATGGTCGCTTTCCTCTCCGGACGGGAGGATCGTGACGGAGGTCTGGGCGGGGGACGGGCTAAGATATTCAATAAGCCGGGACGGAGTCGCGCTTCTGACGCCTTCGGAGATTTCTATGACTTTCGATGACGGAACGATGTTCGGAGGTGCCCCGGACAAGGTCCGCAGGGTCAGAAGAGGGTCGCACGATGTAAAGGGAATCCCGGCGATGAACTACAAGAAGGCCAGCGTGGACGACGTTTACAATCATCTGACGCTGGAGTTCAAGGGTTACAATGTGGAGTTCAGGGCGTTTGACAACGGAGTGGCCTACAGGTTCATCTCAACGGCCAAGTCAGGGCAATTCACCGTAACTGACGAACTTACCGAGTTTAATTTCGCCCAGGACTGGACAGCATGGGTGCCTTACGTCAAAGATGCAGAAGGGAAGACATTCAAGCAGCAGTTCGTCAACTCGTTCGAGAACACGTACGAGCATATTCATTTGTCACAGATGGACCCTGCGAAGCTGGCTTTCCTTCCTATAACGGTGGATGCTGCTGATGGGGTGAAGATCGTCATCACCGAATCGGATCTGCTCGGCTATCCGGGAATGTTCCTGAACGGACAAGGGAGCAAGAAATTGAAGAGCGTCCGCGCGCCTTATCCGATTGGGCTGCGACCTAACGGAGTGTATGTCTATCAAGACATGGACTACGCTGACTACATCGCCAAGGTCGAGGCTGGGCAGAAATTCCCGTGGAAGGTCATCGGAATCACTCAAGACGCCAAGTCATTGATGGACATAGATTTGGTCTGGCAGCTTGCTACACCTGCGGACGAGAGCATGGACTGGAGCTGGGTGAAGCCTGGCAAGGTGGCCTGGGACTGGTGGAATGACTGGAATCTTTACGGGGTTGACTTCCGCGCTGGAATCAACACGGAGACCTATAAATATTACATCGACTTCGCAGCCGCGCACGGCATCGAGTACATCATCATGGACGAGGGTTGGGCACAGAAAGCCAAGGCAAATCTTTTCCTGATCAACCCTGACATCAATCTTGAGGAACTCGTGGCCTACGCCAATGGCAAAAATGTCGGTATCATCCTCTGGGCCAGTTACAACAGTATCGTCAAGAACCCGGAGAAGGCTATGAGCCACTACGCCAAGATGGGATTCAAGGGTTTCAAAATCGACTTCATCAACAGGGACGACCAGCAAGGGGTGAAGTTCTGCGAAAGGATGGCTAAGATTGCTGCCGAGAATCATTTGCTGATCGACTTCCACGGAGTCTATAAACCAGCGGGAATCCAAAGGACTTACCCTAATGTACTCAATTTCGAAGGAGTAGCCGGACTGGAGCAGCTGAAATGGAGTCCAGAGGACTATGATGAAGTGACCTACGATGTGACAATTCCTTTCGTCAGGATGGTAGCCGGACCAATGGACTACACCCAAGGGGCGATGCGCAATGCAGCCAAAGGGAACTATCATCCGATTGGATCAGAGGCGATGAGCCAAGGAACTCGCTGCCGTCAGCTTGCTGAATATGCCATCTTCGAAGCCCCGCTCACCATGCTCTGCGACTCCCCATCCAACTACATGGCCGAACCAGAATGCACAGAATTCATCGCAGGCTTCCCAACTGTCTGGGACGAGACAGTTCCGCTTTGCGGAGAAATTGGTGAATATGTTGCCGTAGCTCGCAGAAATGGTGACACATGGTACATCGGAGCACTGACTAATTGGGACGCTCGCGATCTATCTCTTGACCTAAGCTTCATCGGAGGCGGGAATATGACCGTCTTCCAGGACGGAATCAACGCCGACAGGGCGGCCAGAGACTATAAGAAAACTTCAGCAGTGATCCCAGCTGACGGGATTGTCAAAATCCACATGGCCCCAGGTGGGGGCTGGGTGGCTAAAGTTACTAGATAATTTAGTTTTTGGATTATGAGAAGAGTATTATTGTTGTTCATGCTAGTCGCAATGGCGGTAACGCTATTCGGGACAGAAGCTTATGCCAAAGTAGAGAAGACCAGCGTGATGTCTTTCAACATCAGAATCCAGTTCCCAGCAGACACTGGCAAATTCAATTGGGAGAGCCGCAAGGAAGGCTGTGTGAAGGCCATCAAGAAATACCATCCTGACATTCTCGGACTTCAGGAAGCAACCACTGGTCAGAAAGATTTCATGTTGAAATCCCTAACAAAGTACATAATGATTGACGGCACCGCAAAGCCAGGCACCATAAACAAGATGTCTGAGTTCAGCTTTAACCCGATCTTCTTCCGCGCAGACAGGTTCGAGCTTTTGGACTACGGTACATTCTGGTTGAACGAGGATCAGACTCCGGAGAAGAAGGGGTGGGATGCTGAATATGTCAGGAGCACCAATTGGGTAAAACTTCGTTTCCGCAAATCAGGGCAGATAGTGTTCTACTTCAACACCCACTTTGACAACACTGGAACCAAGGCTTGTCATGAAAGTTCGGTTCTGATGGTAGAAAAAATCAAGGAAATTGCTGGAGACATGGCTGTGGTGTTCATGAGCGGGGATCTCAACACAACAAGCGAGAACAAAGCGCTGAAGCCTTTGGCTGCCTACATGAAAGAATCTGCCAAGACTGTCAAGAAAGCTGACAAGACTCCTTCTTTCAATGATTTCGGACGAAAGGGCAGCAAACCCATCATGATTGACCACATCTTCTACCGCAACGCGCAGGCGAACACTTTCAAGGTTGTCAGTGAGAATAAGTACGGAATAAAGTACATTTCAGATCATTATCCTGTTGTCTCTGAATTTTCCGTCATTATTCCTAAGAACTAGGAATATTTCCAATCCACAAAGTTCTAAAAATCATGGCAATCCGCATTAAGACACGAAAAACGGAATCCAATCTTTTCTGTTGCAGCAAATGGTGGGGCAATCCGGACCTGCCGCCTCAGGCAGAGTACCCGATGATGAAGGTCAAGGATGAGGACGGAACGGATTATGAATATCCCCTCACATTCATCTGTCAGATTGACTGCGCAGACATTGCGCCATTCGACAAGGAAGGACTTCTTCCACACGAGGGGATGCTTTACTTTTTCGCTGCCGTTGATGACTTCATAGGCTATGAATCTCCTGAGCATTTTCCACTAGGACGTTGGCCAAAAAAAGCCGTCAAGGTAAAGTATGCAAAGCAGATAAACATGGAGACTTTCAATTCGTGCATCCTCGTGGACGATGAGGAGCAAGAATTGGCTGAACCTGCGATGGCCATTGACTTCACAGAGTGCGATGACAATGACGATGGTTTCAAGATTCTTGGCCGCCCGTACTTCGAGGAGATTCGCGATGAGTGTCCAGATGCCATCAACCTTCTCCAACTCGATGAGAATGATGAACTTGAGATGCGTTTCTACGACTCTGGAATGTTTAACGTCCTGATGAGCAAAACCGACCTAGGTTTCCAAAACTGGAACCATGCCTTCGGCTTCCTGCATTCGCTGTAATCAGTCTCCACTGTGAGCGAAACCTTGACGCTGACGCACGGAAACGAACCCAAATATCATCAAGACTCTTTGAGGAGTGAAAGGGAAGGCGTAACTTTACTATATTCATAAAAAAATAAGGAAAATGATCAAGAAATTCTTCATTGCGCTGGCTGTGGCACTAGCTTTTGGCCTTGTGGCATCGGCACAGGGCTACAAAGGACCTGAATTGACTCCGGAATTTGTGTGCGACTTAGGAAAATTGACTCCAAAGAATGTGAAGGTCAAAGGGGCTACACAGGGATTCGCCATTCATGGGAAGTACGGATTTGTTCTGCACGACAAGGGGCAGTGTGTCGTCATTGACATGAAAAAGAACAAGTTCGTGTCCACTTTCATGCTGGAAGGAAACACTTCCCACTGCAACAACGCATCGTTCGGAGTTGAGAAAGGAACCAAGTTTCCGCTGCTTTACATCTCAGGATGCAAGGGAGACCATTGCTGCTACGTCACTGACATCACACTTGATGGTGGCAGGATAGTGCAGAAAATATTCCACAGCGGAGAAGGTTACACAGGATCATTCGACTGGTTCATTGACCGCAAGAACAAAATCATCTACACCTACGGATCCTGCGGAGATATGCGCAAGCTAGTCAAGAAATTCAAGCTGCCGGAATTGGCGGACTCAGACACCAAAGGTGAAGTTCACCTGACTCAAGCTGATGTTTTGGAGGAATTTCCTATTGAAGGTATAAGAATATACCAAGGAAGCGTCCTCAAAGGCCGTTACGCCTACCTCGGAGACGGATATCCTCCTCACGACAGATTGCTTCACGTTCTGGATATGGACGCCAAGAAATTGGTCAAAACAGTCAATCTAAACGATTTACAACATGAGCCAGAGGGCGTAGACATCAAGGGAAAGTGGTTATACATGGTTCTGCACGTAAGCAAGCAGCCTCGCGATGGACAGATTTACAGGTTCAGGATCAGATAGAACACTACCCTATCAGCCCGGTGATGAATATGACCGCGATGGTGACCGGAGCGATGTATTTGATGAGAAAATAAACCGTAGGAAACAACATGTTGTTCACCTTGAGAGTGCCACCGTTCGTGAGTTCATCACGGACGGATTTCTTGTCCATCTTCCAACCCACAAACACGGAGAAAAGCAAGGCTCCAATCGTCATCAGATAGTTGGAGCAGAGTTTGTCACAGAAATTGAATATGCCCTCGCCAAGAATCTTCACATCAGCGAGAGGCCCGAACGAAAGCGAGCAGAGCACACCGACTGCAAACGTGGCAAAGAACAGTATGATTGACGCGTTGTGCCTCGAAACTCCCTTTTCCTCAACCAGATAGGCAACTCCTACTTCAAGGATGGAAATAGATGAGGTTAATGCCGCGACCAAAATGGTCAGGAAAAACAGTATCGCGACCATACAGCTCACAACCTGCCCACCAGCACCCATCTTTGCGAATATGTAAGGAAGCGTCTCGAAAACGAGGCCAGGTCCAGCGGACGGAGTTATTCCAGCGGCGAACACAGCTGGCATGATGGCGAACCCTGCGAGCATGGCGAACAGCAGATCCGACACGGCCGTCCCCGCTCCAGAAGCCATAAGATTTTCATCCTTATTTACATACGATGAATATGTCAGCATGGTCCCAACTCCGAGTGACAACGAAAAGAAGCTCTGCCCCAAAGCGGCCGAGAATGCGTCTGGAGTCAGTTTTGAGAAGTCCGGTTTCACAAGGTACTTCACTCCCTCGCCTGCTCCCGGAAGTGTAATCGAATAGATAGCTATCGCCACAATCAGCACGAAAAGAATCGGAATAGAGACATTACTGAATTTCTCGATACCTTTCTTGACTCCCAGAAAGACAATCAATGCTGTGAGTGACAGAAATATGAACAAACAAATAATTGGCCCCCAGACTGAGGAGGCGAACTCACCAAACATCCCGGTGACGGCCTCAGCCTTATCAGTAGTAAAACTGAAAGTAGCGGATTTAACGAGATATTCAATGGCCCATCCCCCAACCACACTATAGTAGGAAAGAATGATCAAAGGCGTGATGACAGTCAGTAACCCAAGCCATTTCCATTTGGAGCGCGGTGCAAGGGCATTCATGGCTCCAAATGTGCTGAGATGGGTTTTCCGTCCGATCACCGATTCGGAAAACAGAATTGGCAACGATAAAATGAACGAGCATATGATGTAGATGAGAATGAAGGCTGCACCTCCATATTCACCGACCATGTAGGGAAATCTCCAGATGTTGCCGAGTCCGATGGCGGATCCAGCGAAGGCCATTATCACGGCAGCGCGGCTGCCGAAGTTCTCTCTGTCAGACATATTCGTTTAATTCGTTATTTTGCGTCCGGCCTTTTGGGGATGCCGGAATGGCCCTTGAGCCTGTCGAAGTGACCTAAAAGCGTCTTTTGTAAACTTTGAATTCGTAAGTGTAACCGGTTTCTGGATCAGTGGCTACCGGAGTGGTTGATTCAACCGCCCAGATCGCTGGATCAATCATTGGGAAGAACGTGTCCGCGTCCTCAATCACTGTATGAACGTGCGTTATGTAGAGTTTGTCGGCTGATGGAAGTGCCCTGCGATAGGTTTCTCCACCTCCTATTATGAAGATTTTCCTATCTTTGACCGCAACATTCTCCTCATCGACACTAGCCTTCTCCGCTGGAGCCTCACCACTCGCCACACCACTGCACCCAACCGCTTTTTCTGCCAATGAATATGCCGCCTCAAGGTTTCTGACCACCTTCAAGCCGCGCGGTGCTTCAAGCCAAAGTCGGGTTGAGATGACTATATTTTCCCTATTGGGAAGCAGTCTGCCTATCGATCGAAAAGTTCGGGAACCCATCACCACGGGGTTGCCCGTTGTTGTCCTCTTGAAATATTTCATGTCCTCGGTGATATGCCAGAGCAGGTCATTGTCCTTCCCTATCGCACCGTTGTCTGCAATCGCTGCTATAATACATTTTTCCATAAACCAAAACTATGTTTCGGGTGTAAAGTTACAGTTTTTTACCATATACTCCAAACAGAATATGAACAAGTTGCGACAATATAAAATGATTGGCAACCTCAAAAACACTTTAATTTATAACCCACGTGCGCAAAGTCCCGACTTTCACGCACGGCAAGTTATAAGTGCCAATATGGATGTTTGGCTATCTGCACTAATTTCACGTTTCGGTAACTTTGCCATCTGAACGGAAAGGCGTATATTTACGGTCGAAAATCACATAAACCATTTGCCTTTCCTATGTGCAAATTCAACAATATATGGCTTCTAGCGTTATCTTTGGCTGTGTCTTTCCTTGGATCTATCACGGTATTTGCCGGTGAGGGAGAAGTCCGGACAGACGCGCAGAGCTACTATTTCAGAACTGTGAATGTCTCGGACGGACTGTCTCAGAACACGGTTTTCGGAATCCTTCAGGACAGGACCGGGTACATGTGGTTCGGCACGAAGGACGGTCTCAACCGCTATGACGGCCGTTCCTTCCGCATATTCAACAAGGACAACTCAGCGTTGAAGTGCAATTTCATCACAAATCTTGCTGAGGACTGCAACGGAACGATCTGGATCGGGACGGACAGAGGTGTCTATAAATATGACCCTATGATGGACTGCATATCCTCCCTGTCAGACACAACCAAAGAGGGAATCTCACTCTCCTGCCACGTGTCGGGGATGGAATGGATTCAGGACAGGAAGGAACTCTGGATCTCCGTTGAAAAACAAGGGTTCTTCGCCTACTCTCTGAAAGACAATACATTGAGACTTACGTTCGAGCCTCCGCTCAGCATATCTACATTCTCCAGGATTGGCAATCGGCTTTGGTACGGGCAGTATCTGGACAATCTGTACTCCATAGACACAGCATTTTCCGAAAATCCTTCACCGTTCAAAGACAGCGACGGAGCCGGAGTGTTCTCCGGCGAGACTGTCAACACCATCATCGGTGGCGACCACAACAGGGTTTACGTAGGAACGACATCTAGACTTCTGGAGATCAATCTTACAAACAGAAAGACCAGACTGATTCTCAATGATTACGTCCGGTCCTTGATCATCCGCGACAATGACGAGCTGTGGGTCGGCGGTGAATCCGGGCTCCACATCATAGACACGAGGGACGGCAGTGTCAGACGGCACATCGCCACACCGGACCAAGACGAGCCGTATTCATTGGCAGACAATGCGATATACTCCTTGTTCAAGGACCGCGAGCAAGGGATGTGGATCGGGTCTTACTTTGGAGGTCTTAATTATCTGCCGTATCCGTACACCCTGTTCGAGAAGTACTACCCCCACGGTGGCATGTCTTTCCTTGGACGCAGGGTGAGGGAATTCTGTCAGGACGACAACGGGACAATCTGGATAGGAACTGAGGACAAGGGGTTGTTCAGAATGGATCCTGAAAGCGGGCAGGTCAGGCCTTGGCAGGGTCCGGCAAGACACAAGAACGTGCATGGACTGTTCGCGGACGGTGACTGGCTTTGGGTCGGGACATTCTCCGAAGGTCTCAGCAGGATCAATCTGAAGACAGGAAAGGTTGTGCATTATGCGAAAGGCGACAGAGGGTTCCCGGAAAACAACGCGTTCTCGATCTTGAGGACCTCCTCCGGAGACCTGATCATCGCGATGACCGTGGGAGCGGTGGTGTACGATGACAGGACGGACACCTTCAGGGCGATTCCGGAATTGGACGGAACTTTTGTCTATCAAGTGCTTGAGACAAGCGATGGAGACCTATGGTTCGCGACCTATGCCGATGGCCTGTACCGGTTTGAGGTCAGCCAAGGACGCTGGACCCGCTACAAGACTTCAGAAAATCCGGGGGACACAGGATGTGTCAGTTCCGACAACATCACGAGCATATTCGAAGACAGCAGCCACAGACTTTGGGTGACCACCCTCGGAGGAGGGTTCTGTCTGTTCCATCCGGAAGATGAGACTTTCACAAGATTTTCGTCCGATGACGGTTTTCCCGGCAGCGTGTTTTATAAGGTCATAGAAGACAAGGACAAGAACCTTTGGATCACCTCGGAGAACGGGCTTATCCGTTTCCGTCCCGAGACCGGAGAAAAGCAGCTTTACACCACTGCCAACGGGCTTCTTAGCGACCAGTTCAATTTCCAGTCGGGCTTCCGCTCCAAAAGCGGGAAGATCTACATCGGGAGCATCAACGGATTCATCGCTTTCGACCCATCGTCATTCAGAAAGAATGAATATGTCCCACCCATCACGTTCACTGATTTCTACCTGTTCGGCGAGCTGATGAAGCCCGGCGCTGAGGACTCTCCTCTGAAGAGCAACATCACCTTCGCAGACCGGATTGTCCTGAAGCACAACCAGAACACGTTTTCCATGCGTCTTTCGGCGCTGAGTTACCTGACCCCGGAGATGAACAAGATCGAGTACAAGGTAGAAGGACTGAACGAAAAATGGGCGGAGGTCGATAAGAACTCAATGATAACATGCTCCAATCTGCCACACGGACATTACAGGATCAAGATTCGTGGAAGCAACGGGGACGGTGTGGCAAACCCTGAGGCCAGATCGCTTGATGTGACAATCAAGCCCCCTTTCTATCTCACTGTCCTCGCCAAGATAATGTATGTGGTTATGGCCATCGTTTTGGCCGCATCTGCGTTTTTCGTTCTGCACCGGCGGGCAAAGCGCAGGCAGATGGACGAGATGGAACGGTTCGGGCGCAAGAAGGAAAAAGAGCTGTACGATGCGAAAATAAACTTCTTCACCGACATAGCCCATGAGATCAGGACACCTCTGACCCTGATAAACTGCACCATCGACACCATCTTTTCGTCAAAGAAGATTCCTGACAGCCTTACCGAAGACATGGATGTTGTGGAAAGCAACACAAAAAGGTTGCTTGAGCTTGTCAACCAACTGCTAGATTTCAGAAAGGCCGAGTCAAAAGGCTACAGGCTGGACATCGTCAAGACCGATGTGGCAGTGATACTCAAATCCGTCATCTGCGGGTTCAGGGTGATGGCGGAGCGGAAGAACGTGAGCCTGACCACCGACATCCCGGACTCTCTCACCGCTTATGTCGATAAGGACGGATTCTCGAAAATCATCTCGAACCTGTTGAACAACGCAGTGAAGTTTTCATGCTCCTACATACACGTCAAACTGTTCAGTGACTCCGGCCTTCTGGTGTTCACCGTGTCCAACGACGGGCCGAAGATTCCTGAAGAGATGAGGGAAGAAATCTTCCGCCCGTTCGTCCAGTGCAGGCCGAACGACACTTATGCGACAAAGGGTACGGGCCTTGGCCTCGCCCTCGCGAGATCGCTCGCCATTCTCCAAGGCGGCACCTTGGACGTGGATGATTCCGCAGACGACAACAGTTTCATCCTGCGTCTGCCGCTGTCCAATGAATATGCCGGGGCCGAAGTCTCCGACAAACCGGAAGCCACCGATGGCACCGGGCCAGAGACTCAAGTGTCAGCCAACTCGGACGAGCGGTACTCCGTCCTGCTGGTCGAGGACAGCCCGGACATGCTGAAGTTTCTTGCCCGGCAGTTTTCCTCCACTTGCAATGTGTTTACCGCCAGTGACGGCAACGAGGCGTTGACCGTGCTGAAAAACAACAACATCAGTCTGATCATCTCAGACGTGATGATGCCCGGGATGAACGGAATGGAATTGTGCAGGAGAGTGAAATCCGATGTGGAGTTCAGTCATATTCCTGTCATACTCCTCACCGCCAGGACAGATTCGGACTCGAAGGTGCAGGGTATGAACATCGGAGCGGACGCCTACATTGAGAAGCCGTTCTCGATGGACTACCTCAAGGCCTGCGCCGGGAATCTGGTCTCAGGAAGGAAAAAGCTGCGGGCGGCGTTCGCGCGTCTTCCGCAGGTTCAGTCGGACAGTGTGGCCATGACCCGTTCCGATGAGTTGTTCCTTCGCTCGATGAGAGAGCTTGTCTCACAGAACATCCAGAATCCGGATTTCAGCATCGACGACCTTGCGGCCGGACTCGGAATGAGCCGCTCCAGCCTCAACCGTAAAGTGAAAGGGATCTTTGACATGACCCCGGTTGACTACATCCGTGTGGAGAGACTCAAGAAAGCCGCGCTTCTGCTGCGTGAGGGTGAATGCCGGGTCAGCGAGGTCTGCTACCTGACCGGATTCAACACCCCATCGTATTTCTCGAAATGTTTCCAGAAACAGTTCGGAGTGCTCCCTAAAGACTACATAGACTCGCTATAGGCATCCCTAAAAGGTTTTTTGACAGATTTGTTGCAGCATTGACGAGATTGTTCTACACCGATTGCGGGGGTGGACGCTACCTTTGCTTTATTAAGAACCACAATTAACAACATTAATTATGTCAAAAAGATTTCTTATCCTAACTATTCTCTTTTTGTCAGCTATTTCCCTGTGGGCGCAAGACGTCTCCGTCAGAGGAAAAGTGACAGACGCGAATGACGTCCCCCTGGCAGGAGTGAACGTCATAATCAAGGGAACTACCAACGGGACCAACACGGATGCGGACGGAAGTTTCGCTCTAACCGGACGTAAAGGCTGTACCCTCGTTTTTTCTTTCATCGGCATGCTTCCGCAAGAAGCAGTGTTCGAAGGGACTCCTTTAAAGATTGTGATGACGGATGACAAAAAAGCTCTTGAGGAAGTGGTTGTCATCGGTTATCAGACTGTGAAGAAGTCCGACCTCACAGGAGCCGTTTCAGTCGTCGACACAAAAGAGATGCGAAAGAGCCCTGCCGGAACAATCGTAAGCCAGCTTCAAGGCCTCGCGACAGGCGTGACGGTACGCAGTTCCGGAAGAGCCGGAGAAGACGCGTCGGTTGTGATCAGAGGTATCGGGTCGCTGAGCAGTGTCTCTCCTCTTTGGGTCATAGACGGAATGATCGCTGACCCTGGAGTGGCGTTCAACCCTGCTGATGTGGAATCGATCCAGATTCTGAAGGACGCCTCTGCAGCGGCCATCTACGGTTCACGGGCGGCCAACGGAGTCATCATCGTCACCACAAAGAAAGGTGCGCAGGGCCCGATGAAGGTGACCGCGTCCGTTAAGGAAACCGTTGAATGGAGCCCTAAGTACGACCTCATGAACGCCAAGGAGTACATCAAGTACAACGACATTGCCTACGATGAGGCCATCAAGGATGGAGTCAATGGTGTGACGGCTCGTCAGCAGCACTCCAACTACGACACAGACTGGCAGAAGGAAGTCCTCAAGACCGCCCTTGTACAAGACTACAACGTGGCGCTCTCAGGTGGAGGAAAATCGGGCAACTATTATGTTTCAGGAGGTTATTACAGGAATGATGGAGTTTCCTACGGCAACACTTTCGACCGTTACACTTTCCGCGTCAACACCTCCGGCAAGAAAGGGTGGTTCTCATTCGGAGAGAACTTTGCCTACTCGCTCACCGAGACAGACCCTAACCAGACCAACACGTACAATGACTTCCTCAGGATGATGCCTACCATCCCTGTCTATGACGAGAATAATCCTGGAGGCTACGGCTACGGTGACTACGCCAAGTACAACACATTCGGAGTCAACCCTATCGCCCGTGAGAATCTGGAGAAAAGACGCATACGTGAGAACCGCCTGAACGGCTCTGTCTGGATGGAGGTGAAGCCTTTTGACTTCCTGTCCTACAAGCTGAACGCTGGCATTGATCTGTATTTCTACGAGAACTCTTGGTTCAGAGGAGAAGGGAACTGGACCCAGAACCAGGAGCATCGTGACCCTGAAAGCCAGAAGGCAAGGGACAACACCTACAACAAATTGATTGAGCATACTTTGAACTTCAACAAGGATTTCGGGCGTCACCACGTTGATGCCGTGGCCGGTCTCACCTACCAGCACCACGAGTGGGAAGGACTTTGGGGTTCGCGTCTAAACTTCCCTCTGGTCAACGGCGAGTACCTCACCTTCCTTAGTTCAGGAGCCTCGAACCAGCAGAACTCCAACACGTTCAGCGAGAACGCTATGATCTCCTACCTCGGGCGCATGAACTACATCTTCGGTGAGAAGTACTATCTGACGGGAACCATCCGTAGGGACGGAACCTCAAGACTTTCAAAGGACAACCGCTGGGGCAACTTCCCTTCAATCTCAGGAGCCTGGAGAATCTCCAAGGAAAACTTCTTCAATGTTCCTTGGATCGATGACCTTAAGATCCGTGGAGACTGGGACTATCTCGCCACAATCAACCAGAGCATCGTGACCGTGATCGGCGGGACGATAAAAACAGGAGCCACGCAGGTGAAACTCGCCAATGAAGACCTTAGGTGGGAGACAAAGGAGACTGTCAACTTCGGACTTGACGCAGCCTTCCTCGGCAACAGGCTTTCTTTCACCTCTGAATATTACAACTCAAAGACATCCGATGTCCTTTTCACAATGCCTATCGCCATCTCCACAGGTAACGACGGAGGTGACCCGAGAGTGAACTCCGCAAGTCTTAGGAACAGCGGTTTCGAGTTCACACTTGGATGGAAGGACAACATCTCGGACTTCTCCTACAGCGCTGTTTTGAACGTGACCACCATCAACAACAAGCTTCTTGAGCTTGGCTACGGTAAGGACTTCGTTGATTCCGGTGAAGCAAGAAGCGAGGCTGGAAGAGAGCTCGGAGAGTTCTACCTCCTCAAGACCGATGGGCTTTTCAGATCTCAGGCCGAAATCGACGGCTATGTCTCCACGAAGGATGGCAAGACCACCCCTATCACAATCAACGGGAAACGCCCTCAGCTCGGAGATGTAAGGTACATCGACACCAACAGCGACGGTCAGATCACAGCGGATGACCGCCAGTACGTCGGAAGCCCTTGGGCAAAGGCACAGGTGTCCCTCATCCTTAACGCGGCTTGGCGTGGCTTTGACTTCAGCATGATGTGGTACGGACAGTTCGGAAACAAGGTCTACAACATCGCCCAGTGGCAGGGACGCTACTTCGCCGACAACTCCAACTACCTGAGGTTCAAGAAAGGAGAAGAGCCTTATCAGGTCAACCCGAACTCTGACACCCCTAGAATCATCTACGGTGACTGGAGAAACACTCAGGGATCTGACCGCTATCTGGAGAACGGATCATTCTTCAGGATGAAGAGCATCTCTGTGGGCTACACTTTCCGAGGAAACTGGATGAAGAAAGCCAAAGTGGACAACCTGCGCGTCTATGCAAGCGGCAACAACCTTCTGACCTTCACAAAATATAAGGGCCTTGATCCGGATTTTGTCAACACCAACATTTGGAATATGGGCACAGACAGTTTCGCCTATCCTAACACGCGTTCGGTGATGTTCGGAGTTGAATTCACATTTTAATCACAAAATAGACTTTTAAGTTATGAAATACATTTATGGATTGATGATAGGAGCCGCCATGGCACTGTCAGGCTGCAGTTCCGACCTTCTGGACATCCAGAATCCGAACGAGGCGACAACCGGAACTTTCTGGAAGACCGCCGAGCAGGCGGAGGCCGGCATAAACGCATGCTACAGTTCCCTTTACAAGGAAGGTACGTGGATGAGATGGCTTTCTTTCAGGTACGACCTCACCTCAGACGAGGGATGGAGCACCTCTCCGTGGCTTGAGCTTGGAGATTGGACCCGATTCGGCTACAACAACTACAACTTCTACGAGGGCAACATCGTGCATTGGGAATGCTTCTACAGAGGAATATTCAGATGCAACCAAGTTCTTGGAAAGGTGCCGGAAATCGAGATGGACGAGACCCAGAAAAACAAGATCCTCGCCCAGGCGCAGTTTATGCGTGCACTGTGGTATTTCCAGATCAATCTTCTTTGGGAAAAAGGTGTACTGCTGACTGAGACAGTAGGTCCTGATTATGTCCCGGAAGAGGCATCCGAGGCTCAGATCTGGGAGCAGATCGAAAAGGATCTAAAGGCCGCGCAGCAATACCTTCCGGAAAAGTGGGACGCTGCTGATGTCGGCAGACCTACACTCGGAGCGGCGAAGGCTCTTCTGGGCAAGGCTTACATGCAGCAGAAAAAGTACAGTGAGGCAAAGGCCGAGTTCAAGTGGCTGATCGACAAGGAGTCCACCGGACTTTACGGTTTGATCGACAACTGGGTGGACAACTTCACAGACAGAGAGGAAAACAACAAGGAAGGAATTTTCGAGATCCAGTTCTCCGACCTTAATAAAGGCGGAACCGGCAACGATGCGAGCATGGCTTTCGGATTCCAAAGGACACAGTTCTACGCCCCTGGCGGAAACGCCGGTGTGGGCTGGGGTGACGGCAAGGCACGCAGATGGCTCGTTGACGAGTACCTCAAGGAGAAGCGTGCGGACGGAAAGAACGACCTTCGACTCTACAACAGTATCCTTTACAAAGGTTTCGGTGATGATTTTCCAGATCAGAGCAAAAAATACTACAAGCAGGCGGATGCCTCACAATGGTTTGACGAGTGGGGACAAGGAAAGGACGACTGCTACATCCGTAAGTACAGCACTTCATACTACCGTGACAGGGAGGACTACTTCGCCCCTAACAACTACAGGATAATGCGCTATGCTGACATCCTGCTGAACTACGCCGAGTGCATCGTGATGACAGGCGGAACAGCGTCCGAGGCCGCAAGATATGTCGATAAGGTCAGGGAGCGCGCCGGAATGAAGAAACTGTCTGAGAGTGAGTATATTCAGAAAAACTACCCAGACTGTCTGTCAAGCAAGGAAGGCTTTATGAATAGGCTTGAGATAGAAAGAACACTGGAACTTTGCTTCGAGGGCTGGAGATGGGCTGACCTCAAGAGATGGGGTGTGCTCGAAGACAAGACAAAGATTGACATGATCGCGAAGTACCGTGATGCTGACTTCGCAAACTTTGTCATCGGCAAGCACAACAGGCTCCCTCTTCCAACAAAAGAGGTGGACATCAGCAAGGAGACTCCTACAAGCACTCCGAAACTTCCTCAGAATCCTGGTTATTAGTAAATATATTTGATAAGGATTATTTGGTTTTGTTAAATTTGCGGCAGGAGAAGGCCGGGTCAAGCCGGCTTTCCCCTGTTTAGTAATTAAAAACAAGCTGCTGCTTACATTTACTATCATTGATTATGAAACGCATAGTGATTTTTGTCTCATTGGCACTGTTTGCTTGCTTGTGCGCCTGCGGAGCCAAGTACACTGATCCTGATGACATAATTGTTCCAAAGGCTTCTTCACCTGTCCAACTCGCAGACCCGTTCATTATGCTTGACGGGGGCACCTACTACGCCTACGGTACACACGCTGACTCCGGAATAGAGGTCTTCACCTCAAACGATCTTAAGGAATGGACTTTCCAAGGACTCGCACTTCAAAGCAAGGATGTCTGGGCGGACAGATGGTTCTGGGCACCGGAAGTCTATAAAGTCAACGGAAAGTACTATATGTACTACTCGGCCGATGAACATATCTGTGCAGCGGTCTCCGACTCTCCGCTCGGTCCTTTTACTCAAAAGAACAAGGCTCCTATGATAACTGATGAGAAATGCATTGACAACTCGCTTTTCATCGATGACGATGGCAAGCCATACATGATCTTCGACAGGTTCAACGGTGGGCTAAACATCAATGTGGCCGAACTTGAGGATGACCTGCTCACCATCAAAAGAGGGACTGTCACTCCTTGCATCCACATGTCGCAGAGTTGGGAGAAATTCTATCCAACAGTAAACGAAGGCGGTTTCGTGATCAAACACAAAGGGTTGTACTACATGATATATTCCGCCAACAGCTACGAGAGCCCAAACTACGGAATCGGATGTGCCACAGCCGAGAAAATCACCGGGCCGTGGACCAAATACGATGAGAATCCCATCCTTCAGTTTCCTGGAGATCTTCAAGGAGTGGGACACGGGACTATATTCAAGGACAAGGAAGGACAACTCTGGATAGTGTATCATTCGCATTGGAGCAAGGCCTCCATCCATCCAAGAATTATGCACATAGGAAAAGTCAGCTTTGAGAATGTCGGTGGCATTGACCGCATGAGGATAAGCAAGGACTACTTCACCCCTGAACAAAAGCGATAAACATAAAACACAAAAACAACAAAATGAACTTAAAAACAATCACGTTACTGTACTCCGTACTGATTGCGGGGACACTTTTAGCTCAAAGTCACTCTGATGCTAAGGCATTTGAGGACAGTGCCTTTTCCTATTCATTAGACCTGAAGACTCCGGGCAACCCTGCCACGCATCACCAGTTGACTGCGGTGAGCACTGGCGATGGAAAACAGACCCTGATAGCAGCGGAAAGCCTCCCGGTCACCATCTTCAGAAGCGAGACCAAGACTCCTGAAGGAGAGGCTATACGGGTGGCGATAACCGCTCTTGAAGATGTGAATCTCTCTTACGGAGAGTCCTATGCGACCGGACTCGCACATTCCGACAACCTATTCTACATGCCTGGGTTCTGGTACCGTCAGAATCTTCGCTCTCCACAGACCGCACCTTCTTTCCACACTTCTGACAGTTGGATCGTGAGGGAAGACCGGCTCAGCACACCGCTCACCGCTGTCTTCTGCCCGTCAGACGGGAAAAGTTACTCGGTCATAAGGAAAGACAACTTCCAGTCCGAGGCCCTGACAACCCACAAGGAAGGCGAAGTCATCGTCTCCGGCAAGACTTCCATCGGCTACACAGGCTTTGTGAATCAAGACGGAAAGACAGTGTTGAGGTACGGATTCCCTTACAGAGAGGAGCCTAAGACCTACATCAGGAAACTTACCCTTGCACCGCCTGTCCAGGCCTTCCAGCACCTCAAGGCCGGGGAGAGCGTCATTCTGGAATGGGAGATCACCGGCAGAGAGGCAGTGGACTTCACCGACTGTGTCAGCAAGACATGGAGGTACTGCTACGACACCTTCCGCCCGCGGAAGGTTGAGGGGACATATTCAGTGGATTTTATGAAGAAGACGATGAGCCGCTATTTCCTTGACTCTTATGTCGCTTCCACTCCGGTGAATTACTATGCAAGTCCGGAGATGGTTGTAGCGACTTGCGCCAGTCCGCAGAGAGCGGAGATCGGCTTCGTCGGTAGAACCCTGCTGAACGCCTTCAACGCCCTTGAATATGCCGAAGAGGTTGGTGAGCCCTGTCGAACCACGGCTGGTGATGAAAAGCTTGCGTCGCAGGCACGGTCCATCTTTGACTCGTACCTTGCGAACGGATTCTCCCCTGCCGGCTTCTTCGAAGAAGTCATCTACTGCCCGTCTGGGAAGACTAAGGAGGCTCATTCAATCCGCCGTCAGTCAGAGGGAATCTACGCTATTCTCTACTACCTTGACTACGAGAAAAGGCAAGGACGGCAGCACAAGGACTGGGAGGCGAAGATTAAGAATATGCTCGATCTTTTCCTCGGGATCCAGAACCCAGACGGAAGCTTCCCTCGCAAGTTCAAGGACGACCTCTCGATAGTCGATGCGTCTTCCGGAAGCACACCTTCGGCAACGCTCCCTCTGGTGATGGGTTACAAGTACTTCAAGGACAAGAGATATCTGGAAAGCGCGAAGAGGACGGTGGATTACCTTGAGAAGGATCTGATCAGCAAGGCTGACTATTTTTCTTCGACTCTTGACGCCAACTGCGAGGACAAGGAAGCGTCCCTATACGCTGCCACGGCTGTCTATTACCTTGCCTTGGCCACAAGCGGGGAAGAACGTGACCACTATGCGGATCTAGCCCGCAAGGCATCGTATTTCGCGATATCTTGGTACTACACATGGGATGTTCCGTTCGCACAGGGACAGATGCTCGGAGACCTCGGATTCAAGTCCAGAGGCTGGGGCAACGTCTCCGTCGAGAACAACCACATCGATGTGTTCGTGTTCGATTTCGCAGATGTGCTCAGATGGCTGTCGGACAATTACGGAGAGAAACGCTTCGGGGAGTTCGCTGAGGTGATCTCAACATCAATGAGGCAGTTGCTGCCGTTCGAGGGACATCTTTGCGGAGTCGCCAAGACCGGCTACTATCCTGAGGTCGTCCAGCACACCAACTGGGACTACGGCCGCAACGGCAAGGGCTTCTACAACGACATCTTCGCCCCTGGCTGGACAGTCGCCTCGCTGTGGGAACTGCTCACTCCGGGCCGCGCTGAACGTTTCCTTGAGCGCAAAAAGTAACCGACATGAGCAACCGGATCATCGCCCTTGTCCTGCTGACCGTCCTTGGAGGAACATTCTGCCTGTGCTGCGGGAAAAAATATCTGGATCCTGACGAGATCAAGACAACGGACCCTCCCGCGACGGGCGACGGCACTGAATATTCCAACCCTGTCATCCGCAGAAGCCTTCCTGACCCGACCGTCATCAAGGCTGACGACAACTGCTTCTACCTGTATGCCACCGAGGATGTCCGGAATGTGCCGATCTACAAATCCCGGAATCTGGTGGACTGGCAGTTCGTCGGCACGGCCTTCTCCGAATCGACAAGGCCTACGTTCGAGGAGGACGGGGGGATCTGGGCTCCGGACATAAACAAGATAGGAGACAAGTACGTTCTCTACTATTCAATGTCCGTTTGGGGCGGTGAGTGGACATGCGGAATCGGATGCGCTGTGGCGTCCGGTCCATGCGGTCCGTTCATAGACCAAGGGATGATGTTCAGGAGCAACGGCATAAAAGTTCAGAACAGCATCGACCCGTTCTACATTGAGGAAGGTGGCAGGAAATATCTGTTCTGGGGCAGCTTTCACGGAATATACTATGCCGAGCTGTCGTCCGACGGTCTGTCCCTGAAAGAAGGGGCGGTGCCTGTCCAGGTGGCCGGGACAGCCTACGAAGGCACTTATATTCACAAAAAAGACGGGAAGTACTATCTTTTCGCTTCGATCGGCAGCTGCTGCGAGGGTCTCAACAGCAACTACACCACTGTCGTAGGGCGTTCGGACAATCTGTTCGGCCCCTACCTGAACCGGAAAGGCGAATCAATGATGGACAACCGCCACGAGGTATTCATCCATGGCAACGACCGCTTCAAGGGCACTGGCCACAACTCCGAGATCGTGACCGATGACTCCGGTCAGGACTGGATCCTGTACCACGGCTACGACTCGGAAGGTCCCAGCGGCAGGCTGCTCTTCCTGGATCAGGTGCGGTGGAACGACGGCTGGCCGTACATAGATGGCGACTCACCGTCCGTCAAGGCGAGACGACCGGACTTTGGAAACGGCTCGTAAAAGGATGACACTGCTGGTCAGCGTCCATAGCACCTTTTGCAAAGGTTAGACGAACGGACGTGGGCTTAGGTGAGGTAAAACTTATACCCGTGGAGGGCAACATCTTGATTATCTGAATATCACCATACCCTACTCCTACCCCGCACGGGTGGGAGTAGGTGTTTTTAATCAAATCACTTTCAACGCATTAGCCTCCATGCCTACTTAAAATAGTTTGGTAATCTGGAAAGGAAGGTCGTGGCTCACTTTATCAGTGATTGTCAAGTCGCCTCGACAGGCTCAGTGATTGGTGGGAAGTGTAAAGTTTCTTTACAGTCAGTGTTAAATTTCTTTACACATACGTATATCAACAAACTCAGGATATTACTGAATGACAATCAGTTGAATCTTTTGGCACAAAAAATGGATTATGCATACTCCGGTTTTGGCGAATGGCGGTTTGGATGGTCGTTTCGACAGGCTCTCAACCATCACCAGGGAAACAATCTGATGATGGTTATCTGACCAACACGTTGCCCATTGAATTTGCTGATTGTTGGTGAGTTCTTCGAACCACGGTAGGTGAACCTGCCAGGCAAGAGTTGTTGAGATTGTCGAAAAGTCCATTGGTAAAAGACTGACGAAAGCCAAGTTTTGTTTGACAAAGGAGCATGACAATGAAATATTTCTTTAGGTTTCTGAGGAACAATCCGCTCTATGCGGTGATCAATGTGGTGGGGCTGGCGCTCTCGCTGATGTTCGTGATACTGATCGGGGACTACACCTACAGACAGATCAGCATCGACAAATGGCACAAGAACCATGAAAGGATATATGTGCTGGGCACAAATGACAATCTCCTGTCTTGGCCGGACTGTGCCCACTCGCTCAAGGACAGATACCCGGAGGTGGAGGATGCCTGCTGCGTTTACATGCACAACGGAAAGATCAAGCACGAAGACAGAATCTACGAGGAGTCACAGGGCGACAATGCGGGCAACATAATGCTCGCGGACTCCAACTTCTTCAGGTTCTTTGACTTCAAGATGGTTCAAGGAGACTGGGAGACCGCACTGGACAGCCCAGAGAAATGCGTTGTCACAGAATCACTTGCCAAGACCTTGTTCCCAGACGGGAATGTCCTCGGACAGTCGCTCCAGATCGAGGGGACACGGTATGTCTTTGTAAGTGATGAGAATGGAGATCCGTACGACAGCTCGCTCGTTTACACCGTCTCAGGGGTTATCAAGGATCTGGACAAGACCGTGCTCCTGAACGAGACTGCGGTCATCGCCAATCTCGAACGCGCTCCGCAGGTTCTCGGCTACAGACTCCGCAACGACTTGATGGCAAGCGGTCCGTTGGGCTCGACGCTGTCTTTCGTGATGATGAGACCGGGAGCCAATCTCAACGACAAAATCGACAATCTGACCGCCTACTGCAAGGAAAGCATCCCTATGTTCAACTTCTACGGTGACACAAAAGCCGCCCTCATCCCGCTCGATGGGCTGATGTTCGCTCCGCAAAACACCGGTGCGGGCCTCCAGACCGGAGACAAGAGTCTTTTAGGAATATTGCTGGCCGTGGTTCTGGCGATACTGATGTTCGCAGTCACGAACTACATCAACCTCACGGTCGCAAACACCGGCTTCCGCGCTAAGGAAATGGCCACCAGAAGACTTCTCGGCAGCAATGGTCTGGGAATATCCTTGGAGCTGATCGGGGAATCGACCCTTATGGTGTTCATCTCCTTCATCATCGGCGGGGCGCTGGCGCTTCTGCTTGAGGACAAGATGGCCGTACTCTTCAAAGGGAAGATCGATATCCTCAGGGACATCAACTTCTCCACCGTCTCGGTCAGCCTTCTGTTCATTGTCCTGACCGGAATCATCTCCGGAATAATGCCTACAGTCCAACTCTCGAAGTACAAGCCGATCGACGTGGTGAAAGGTTCGTTCCGCTACCACTCCAAGATGGTGCTCAGCAGGATATTCATCATCCTTCAGAATGTGATCACGATGACAATGATGACCGCCACCCTGACGATCCTGCTTCAGATGGATCATCTGGTCAAGGCTCCACTGGGCTACAACACCCAGAACATATTCCGTGTCAGCTCCGACAATCCGGAGGTTATGAGAAACGCTCTGAAAGGACAGCCATTCGTCCAAGGAATAGGCTCGTTCTCAGGCACATCACTTGACGGAAACTACCGATCCATGAGTACCCGTAAAGACAAGGATGACAATAACCTCCTGGTCGATCTCACGACCTGGGACAAGGAGTTCATCGACATCATGGGAATCAACCTTGTCAAGGACAACCATCTTTCAGGCGATGTGAAATACATCAACGAGGAACTGGCAGGAAAACTTGGGCTGAAGGACGATGAAACAGTCATATACTGGGGTGACGACAGAGACGCGACGCAGGTAGCCGGCATATTCTCCAATTTCCATATGACGAATGTCCTTGATCCTTACCAGCCGTTCATCATCACGGTCAAAGACACGGATGAGATAGAGGATCCGAACTTTATGGTCAAGACCGATGGCTCCCCTGACGCATGGAAGAAACTCTGTGACCTTGTAAAGGATGTTGACGGGACTTCCGAGGACATTGACTGGAAAGTGCAGAGTGTGGATGCCACGGTTAGGGCCTCGTTGGAGGAGGAGAAGAACACGATGAGGATCGTGGGCATATTCACAGGCGTGGCAGTGCTCATCTCCATCCTCGGCTTCATCGGGATGTCGCTGTTCTTCATCAGGCAACGCAAGAAGGAGATCGGTGTGCGCCGCATCATGGGCAGTACCACGAACGAGGTTCTCACCCTGCTTCTGACAAAGTTCTGCGCCCCGCTTCTGGTGTCGTTCATCTTCGCCGTTCCGCTCTCGTGGTTCATCATGGACAAGTGGCTGGAAGGCTTCTCGTACAGAATCGGACTGAACCTGTGGATATTCATAGCCTCCGGTGCTGTCTCGCTGCTCATCGCCGTGATCTCGATCTTCTTCCAGACCCTCCACGCCGCCCATTCCAACCCAGCCGACGCCATCCGCGCGGAGTGATCCACGCCCCAAATATCCATAGTGCACAAATCCTCTCATAAAGGCAATTTTATTTCCTATAAGAAATATAAAACAAGAAATAACCTATCTTTTGTATGATTACAAAACCTTGACAGAAGCAAAAACTAAGTTATTTGCTCCCGTCAAGGTTAAATTACACTACGAAGGAAGCATTTTATGGGGAATATGCTCCCGTTTGAGTTTCGATCACCGAACCAAAGGAAGAATCAAAGTAATGATTGCCTCTGGACATTATCGAACGGAAATTGCCGTTTTGGCCTTAGCAATAATATTGTTATATTCGCAACATTATTGCTGATATTCCTAAAAAATCCGCAATAATATATAACAAAAACAATTAATAATATGTATAATAGAATATTTGATATAGATAGCCGTCTAGATGAAGGTATGTTTCTGTTCGGTGCCCGACAGGTAGGAAAATCCACGCTTCTCAAGGATAGGTTTAAGGATGCGGTGTATTTTGACTTACTTGATTCGGACTTGCGGAAGCGCTTTCAGCGCAAACCGGAACTATTCAAAGAAGCACTTGACAACTATCCCGAAAAGACACTTGTGATAGTTGATGAGATTCAGAAAGTGCCGGATCTTTTGGACACGGTTCATAGTTTGATGGTCGAGAAAGGCCTCTATTTCATAATAAGCGGTTCAAGTGCAAGAAAACTGAAAAAGAGAGGAGCGAACACACTTGGTGGACGCGCCATCCCAGAAACCTTGTTTCCACTTGTAAGTGCCGAAATTCCTGACTACGACCTTTCCAGAGCCATACAAAACGGGATGATCCCAAGGCATTATACGGTTGGCAATGCCGTAAGGCGATTGAAAGGATATGTCGAGGTATATCTCAATGAAGAGATTCTTGAGGAGGCTGCCGTGAAAGACATCGGGATATTCGAAAGATTTATGGAAGTGGCAGCGATAAGCGACGGTGAGATCATCAACTACGAGAACATTGCGTCAGATTGTGGCGTGGCGGCTAACACCGTCAAGGCATATTTCCAAATCCTCTATGATACTCTCATTGGCTATGAGATTCCGGCCTACCGAAAAGTGATCAAAAGAAAGTTGACGCAAGCCCCGAAGTTTTACTACTTCGATGTCGGAATTGTCAATTATCTGATGGGAAGGAATAATCTTAGAGCTGGCACGCCAGAATATGGCCATGCTTTTGAACATCTTGTGATGCAGGAACTTATCGCATATTTAGGTTACAACGACAAGAAAAAGGATCTTTCATATTGGCACACATATTCTGACATTGAGGTAGATGCCCTCCTCGGCGACGCCAAAGTTGCGATTGAGATAAAATCCACCGACGATGTTCAAACCAAGCACAAGACGGGACTCAACCGCTTTTCCGAAGAGCATCCGGAAGCAAGGCTGATTCTGGTGTCTACCGACCGGCTCACACGAAAATCAGGGAATATCGAACTCATCTACGTGTGCGACTTCTTCAGGATGCTTTGGGCAGGTGAAATCTATTAGGGAATCAACCTTAGCGGCATATTTCGACCTCGATACAACATCTATAATGCAGAAATCTTTTCTCAAAGATAGTTTTATTTCCTATAAGAAACACATTTACCGCATTAATTTAGACCTTAAATCAGAGACCTTGGAGGCTCTTATGCAAACGCTACCGGTCAGACCGCGACGGGGGCCTTGATGGCTGGCCAGGGGTCGTAGCCTTCGAGGGTGAAGTCCTCGTACTTGAAATCGTAGATGGACTTGACATCGGGGTTGATGCGCATTGTCGGGAGCGGGCGGGGCTCACGGGTGAGCTGCTCGCGGACCTGATCGAAATGGTTCAGGTAAATGTGGGTGTCGCCTGTGGTGTGGATGAAATCACCGGGCTTCAGGCCGCAGACCTGGGCGATCATCATCGTCAGCAATGCGTAGGAGGCAATGTTGAACGGGACTCCGAGGAAAGTGTCGGCGCTGCGCTGGTAGAGCTGGCAGGAGAGTTTGCCTTCGGCCACGTAGAACTGGAACAGGCAGTGGCAAGGCGGCAGAGCCATCTTGTCAACCTCTCCTGGATTCCAGGCGGTTACGAGCATCCGTCTTGAATCCGGGTTGTTCTTGATCATATTCACAACTTGTGTGAGCTGGTCGATCGAGCGGCCGTCAGGGGTTGGCCATGAGCGCCATTGGTAGCCATAGACAGGGCCAAGATCACCGTTCTCGTCGGCCCACTCGTCCCAGATGGAGACACCGTGATCCTTTAGGTACTTGATGTTGGTGTCACCAGAGATGAACCAGAGAAGCTCGTAGATGATGGATTTGAGGTGAACTTTCTTGGTCGTGAGAAGCGGGAAACCTTTGGAGAGGTCGAAGCGCATCTGGTAGCCGAAGACGCTTTTGGTGCCTACACCGGTGCGGTCGTGCTTGACAACTCCGGTCTCCATTATGTGACGCAGAAGATCTTGATACTGTTTCATTTGTGAATATATTCAATTGTGATTGTCACTTCAATGCTTCGATGCTTCGACAGGCTCAGCAACCGAAAAAGGCTGGTCGCTGAGCCTGCCGAAGCATACCAGCCTTGTATCATTTTATAAAAAACACCTACTTCCTGACCGAGAACGCCCAGATGATAGCCTCGCTGAAGGTCTCTCCCGGACGGAGCACAGTCGTCGGGTAATCCGGCTTGTTCGGAGAATCCGGGCAGTGCTGGCACTCGATGGCAACACCTTCGTAGTCGTGATAGCCACGGCCACACTTGCCGGCAGGACACCCCTCAAGCCAGTTGCCTGTGTAGATCTGCACGGCAGGCTGGGTGGTCAGCACCTCAAGCTGACGGCCGCTCAGAGAAGAGTACAGCTGAGCCGCAGTCTGAAGCTGGCCAGCCTCATAGTCATTGATCATAAAGCAGTTGTCGTAGCCTTTGCCGTAGTTCAATGCCGGGAAGTCAGCCTTGATCTCGGCTCCGATCCTCTTGAACTCTCTGAAATCCATCGGAGTGCCGGCTACCGGATCAGGCTCCCCTACCGGAATCAATGTCTCGTCTGTCGGCAGATATACCTCAGCGTTGAGTTTCAGCTCGTGGTCCAGAATATTCCCGTTGCCCTCACCGTTCAGATTGAAGTAGGCGTGATTGGTGAGATTAAGCACTGTGGCCTTGTCGGTCTGAGCCGTGAATGTCAATTTCAACGCATTGTCCTCGCTCCATTCGTAGTGTGCGACTACCTTAAGATTACCTGGGTATCCGGCTTCTCCATCCTGTGAAAAGTACTGGAATTCAACGGCATCGCCATCGATGCGGCTATCCCAGACCTGATTCTGAAATCCGTTCGGACCGCCATGCAGATGGTTAGGGCCGTTGTTGATCGGCAATGAATATTCCACCCCGTCAAGCGTGAACTTTCCGAGGGCAATGCGGTTGGCGTAACGTCCAGGGCACTTACCAGCGCATGGACCATCAGCGAAATAATCCTCCGGCTTGGTGTAGCCAAGAACCACATCCGCGATCTTTCCGTCCTTGTCCGGCACAGCGATCGAAACGATTCCAGCACCCACGCTTGAAAGGCGCACGAACGCACCGCTTTCATTCTCAATAGTATAAAGGAATATCTCCTTTCCGTCAGGGGACGTGCCCCACAGTTCCTTGGTAATTTTCATATTCAGTGTTATTTTAGATTGTCAAGATAAGGAAGAACCACCTCCACCGGAGCGTCCTTCATAATCACATTCTTCTCTGAATCAAGAACATAGAGCGATGGAATGGCTCGTACGTTGTAGGTGACATCGGAGCGGATGATGTAACTCTGGTCGTAACCGTTGTACCAGTTCTTCGGATAGACGGAAGCATATTCACGCCACTTGTCCAACTCGTCATCGATGTAAATGTTGACTACGGCAAGCCTTCCCGAAGTCACCAGAGCCGCGATCTCCTCATCAGAAGTCAAGCTCTCCATGATCTCCTTGCAGGCCGGGCAGCCAGGGTTGGTGAAGAACAGCAGAGTCGTCTCAGCCTTGACGCTGTAAAGCGTTTGCCGTCTGCCGGACAGGTCCGTGAATGTGAAATCAGCGGCAGGAGACCCTATCATATTCAAAGAACACATCTGGGTTTCAAATGAATATGATGGCTTCAAATCGGGATCTGAATATTCAGAAACCGCGAGGCGGGAGACGTACGGCAGGTAAAGATCCTCGTTGCGTACCGGGGAATTCGGGTCGTAAAGATACTTGGGAACCATCTTCTCAAAGAATGCGAAGACATTGGAGGAAGTGTCGGAAGCCTGAAACTTTTCAACCCTGTCGAAGAATCCGGCCATAGCCTTCCTAGCGAAATCAATCGGACATGTTCCTTCCAAAAACGTCACATAAGTGCCGAAAGCCTTTTCAAGATCATCGGCAAGGACTCCGTTGACCACGTTGGTATCACACGGATAGGCCTGGCTCAAGAACTTGTTCCAATAGTTCGAGATGACATATTCAGCCTTCTCCTGAGGTTCGGCAATCACCGCTGGCGGCTCTGGAATAGGTGGAAAGGCATGCGGTTGGAAAGCAGTGGATTTGTCGTTCCCACGACCTGAGCACCCCACCATCACGAGGGCACAAATCATTGTCAATGAATATGTCAGCAGACGTTTCATCATGTTTAGTCGTTCTTTTCCAACAGGCTCTGGGAAATGTTGATGATAAAGTCTCCCATCTTCTCAAGCTCCTGCACAATGTCAATGTAGAACACACCTGTCTGGTAGTTATAGCCTTCCTTCTCGATGTTCACAATGTGCTCCTCACGCAGGCTGTTGCGGTACTCGTTGATGTTGTACTCCGCATCCTCTGCGTTAGAGATGTCCTTAAGGAAGAGCGCTGGAGAGCTTAGGTTATCGGTCATAGCCTTGAAGGCCACGTCCAAAAGGTCGAGCATCCTGTCCAGCCTCTTGATCATCTCGTCGTCAAACGTCTTGCCGTGGTCAAGAGCCCGTTTCATCATCCTGCCTATGGCCTCACCGGAGTCTCCGATGCTTTCCAGCTCACCGATCACCCTGTACATCGACTTGATTCTCAATGCCGATACTGCACTGATGTCGCCCTTGGATACCTCTGTAAGATAGGAAGCAATCTCATATTCAATCTTATCCGTGATGCTCTCGTACTTGACAAGTTTCTCATTGACGGACTCCAGATCCGATTGGGTCTTCGCGCTCACCGCGCTGCGTATGAAGCCGACCTCACGACAGCATATTTCTGCAAAATGAATGATCTCCTGCTTGGCCTCGTCGAGGGAAAGTTCCGCAGTGGAGAGAGGTCCGCCCTGGATGAACTTGAGGCGATAGACCTCTTCCTCACCCTTAGGCGTAGGGATGATCTTGTTGACAGCCTTGACGAGCTGAGGGATGAACCAGACAAGAATCAGGGTCGTGGAAAGGTTGAAGACCGTGTGGAGGATGCATATCCCGTAAAGCATCGAGTTCTGCTGATCCGGGGAGAAACTTCCCACAGCGGTCGTTCCATCGAACAGGGTGACAGGGTTCTCGAAGCCTATGGCAGTTGTCATCGAGGCTATTATCTTCATCAGTGGGTTGAAGAACAACAACGCCAGCATGACTCCGATCACATTAAACAGCGTGTTCGCCATAGCAGTGCGCTTAGCCGAGTAGTTCCCCACCGCAGCGGCTATGTTGGCGGTGATTGTGGTTCCGATGTTCGCTCCGAGAACCATGGCAGCGGCCATCTCGAAGTTGATCCATCCGTTCGCCACGAAGACCATCGTGAGCGCCAGTGAGGCGCTGGAGGCCTGCACGATCACGGTTATCAAGGCACCGACAAGGGTGAATATGATCACGGAGAAGAAGCCGTAGCTGGTCAGGTTCTTCACAAGAGCCAGAACTTCAGGGTATTGGTTCAGATCAGGTACCGAGTCCTTCATCGTCGCGAGACCGATCAGCAGGAATGCGAATCCGATGACGAACTCTCCTATGTTGCGGTTCCTGTTGCTCTTGAGAGTCATCATGAAGAAGCCCAGGGCGATGAACGGAACCGCGAACGCTCCGATGTCGTAGCTGAATCCGAACAGGGAGATCATCCAGGCCGTGAGCGTCGTTCCGATGTTGGCTCCCATGATCACGCCTATGGCGTTGCCAAGTGCGAGCAGACCTGCGTTGACCATGCTGACGACCATCACGGTCGTTCCGCTGGAGGATTGGATGAGGGCTGTGATGACAATACCCGTGATGATTCCTTTGAATGTGGTTGACGTCATCGATGCCAAAAATGACCGCAGCTTGTCACCCGCCGCCTTCTGAAGACCCTCGCTCATCATGGTCATTCCGTATAGGAACATGGCCATCGCACCGAGCAGGGTAAGAATCTGTAGAAAAACCTGCATCTATCTTCTTAAGAATATTCCTACAAATTTACTGAAAAATCTTTTTGGTATTTGAATGATTTCAATAAAAATGAAAAGACTTTCACTAACGATGACAATCATCACACACCGAAGCCCGTGGAATGTAACTACTTAAGAATTAATAAATTAAGCAATTATCTTTGGTTAAACTACGCTAAAGACAATCATTTAATTAGTTATTTTTCAACAACTTACTAACATCACTATCTTTTAACACGATGCAGACGGGTTTGTCAAGGACAATGGTACGGCCAGTGTTCGATAGAAGACCTGTTCGGATGTCGCGCCTGAAAATCTGGATGCAGCCGCTGTCACGGCAGGCGACCAGAAGGAATTTTCCGTTCGGGGTGATGTTGAAGTTCCGAGGATGAATGCCCGTGTTCTGATAACCGGCATAAGCCAAAGTCCCGTCAGAATTGACTTTGAATATGGCGATTCCGTCATTCTGGAGCCTGTTGCTGGCATATAGGAACTTTCCGTCGGGTGAAAGGTGAATGTCTGCGCTGCCTCTGGCGTGGACAGTGTCAGCGCACACAGTTTGGACAACTCTGTCAGACTCCGTGTTAATGACCGCTATCGCTCCCGACAATTCCCCAAGGACATACGCCTTACTCTCGTCACCATTAAGGACTATATGTCTCGGCCCGAAATCCGATGGCAGTTGAATGCGCTTGCCATGTCTGGTGGCCACATCGTACCTCGTCACGGCATCAGCGCTGAACTCGGACACGTACAGTTCAGTTCCGGTGGCATTAAAAAGCGCGCAATGTGCGTGGGGCAGATTCTGCCGAGTGCTGTCCGGACCTCCAAGGCCTGTCTCGTAAAGGAAATCATGAGGCAGCAACCGCCCGTCATCTCCAAGGGGAAACTCTGTGACATTCCCAGATGAGTAATTTGCAGTCATCACAACGGATCCGTTTGTAGAGATGTAGCACGGATCATTTCCGTCAGTCAGTTCATTGCCAAGCAATTGCATCTCTCCTGTTTTGGTGTCGAGTCTTATTGCTCCAGCAGAAGCCGTACTGTCCCCTACCTCGCTGACCACATAGACAAACTTCCCGTCAGCAGACAACGTCAAGTAAGACGGATTCCTCATCTCCACCCGACCGACTGCACCTGGAGCCTCAGAAAACAGGCCCCTTTTGTCACCTTCAACCAGCATTCCTTTCTCCTGGTCAAAAAAGTAACTGTAAACTCCCCTGCTCGCACACTCATCCGTGTACGTGCCCACTATCATCGTCAACGGCTCGTTCCTGCACCCCGCCAGTGCCAGCGACACAACCGCGCCGCAAAACAACAACTCAGATTTTCTTTTGCACATCTTTCTATTTTTCATCAAATATATTTCATTTATTTCATATTTTCGCAGATAAACTTTTGAATATGACATTATGACCAAGACTGGAATCAAAATATTGGCGGTGGGAATCTTTCTCACGATGGCTTGCGGGAAGATTAATGCGCAGTTTTCGCTGACGGGGAACGATCCTGCCTCACTGAAGTGGAGGCAGATTGAGACTGAGAATTTCAAGTTAATCTTTCCGAAAGGAGAGGACTCGCTGGCAAGGGTTTATGGAATCGAACTGGAGCAGGCGAGAATCCGGAACGCAAGGTCTTCGGGCTATCTCATCGGGCAAAGCTACAAGAGCAAGATGCCCGTTGTGCTGCATAGCCGTTATGTCTTGCCTAATGCATCCGTCACGTGGGCTCCGAAGAGGATGGATATCTTCACGGTGAATGATCCTTACGAGCCGACCTCAATGCCATGGGTGCGGCATCTGGCAATCCACGAGGGGCGGCATGCGGCTCAAATGCAGTTCGGAGCTTCGGGAGGAGGGAAAGTCCTGCACTGGATCTTAGGGGAAATGGCAGCCGGTGCATTTGCGGGAATATACCCTGGACCGGCATTCCTTGAAGGGGATGCAGTAGTGGCCGAAACAGCGCTCAGCCGAAGTGGACGCGGACGGCAGGCCGATTTTCTTGAATATATGAGGCCTGCGTTCGACTGCGGGGACTGGAGGGACTATTACAAGTGGTACTACGGATCCAACAAGCGCTATACTCCTGATTATTACAGAGTTGGTTACATGCTTATCGCAGGAACGAGAGTGTTCTTTGATGATTCCCTTTTCACTCAAGAATATTTTGACCGGGTGGTACGCAAAGGCTGGTTCTTCAATCTCCAAAAGACTGTCAAGTCCGCTAGTGGAAAAAGTTTCAAGGAATCGTTCCGAACAATAGAGGAGAATTTTCAGCAACTTTGGAATGCCGAAGCATCACTCAGAGAGCCTTTCATGCCATCGAAGCAGGTAAGCAAAGCCTCACGGATGCACACGGAGTACAAAGGGGCGGTCGCGGGGGATGATTTAGGAATATATTCCCTCAAATCAGGAATATCCAAACCTAACAGTCTGGTCAGGCTGGATCCAACGGGTAAGGAAAAGAGGCTCAGGTCTTTCGCTTCCTACACAAGCGACCTGTTCCTTGATTCAGAGGGTCAAAGAATATTCTGGAGCGAGTCCGTAGCAGGGCGCAGATGGACTCTCAGCGGAAGTTCACGGATCCGCTACGTGGATCTGTCGAAGCCGGGAAGAGTCCACAACCTAACCAAAAACGGGCGGTATTTCAATCCGGCTCCGGCAACTGACGGAAAGGTCATAGCCGCCACTGAATATCCTTACGCAGGGGGATCGCGGATTGTCCTGCTGGATTCCGGCAATGGTTCCGTCAAGGAATCGTTCACCGCTCCGGACTCGCTTCAGTTCACGGAATCGGCCTGGATCGGGAACAGGCTGTTCGCGGCTGGACTATCAGAGAACGGAATGGGAGTCTATGAGGTAGTCGGAAAGGAGGCTGACGGGAAGGCTGCGCTTAGGCAACTACTTGGCCCTCAACCGGTCACACTTTCTCATCTCCGCACTGAGCTAGCCGAAGTGTCGAAGCGCCCGGCCTCGGAAAACGCACAGCTATCCTTCCTGTGCGACCGGACGGGAGTGACGGAATTATATTCATTGGACGTAGAGAATAGGACTCTGCGGCAGCTGACCTCGACACGCTACGGAATAAGTTCGCCTGTCTTTAAGGCGGACACACTGTACTACAGCTCTCTAGCTGCATCGGACAGACCTCAGGACTACAAACAGGGACGAATGATGTACGCCACTGCTGTAAGGGATCTGTCGATTAGCGAAGTGTCATTTGAGGATATTCATAAATATCCTGTCGCAGAAGGACTTACTGCACAAGAAACCACACTTGGTGACACTGTCACGATGGCTCCGGAGGTGCACTTCTCGCAGACAAGGAGATATTCAAAGATTCGATTCCCGCACATTCATTCTTGGGCACCGGTTTATTTTAACTACGACAACATTGAATCTTTCAGCTTCGATGACTACTACAAATCCGCCTCTCTTGGTGCCACTGCCATATTCCAAAATCTGCTGAGCACCGGCTACGGCATGATTGGCTACGGAGCACATGAGGATCCTTACAAGGAAGGCAGTTGGAGACATTCAGGACACTTCAAGTACTATTATACTGGGTTATATCCAGTGTTCGAGATTTCCGCTGACATCAATGACAGGGCAGCTCTTGACATCCAAAAAAGGCAAGTCACCAAAGGAAAAATGTACAACCTCTACAACAGAGGAAGGCAGACGGAAAGGCCTTATTTCGAAGGTAATGTCAAGGTTTACATCCCATTCAATTTCTCTTCAGGAGGCATAAACCGCGGCTTGATCCCACAGATAAAGTACAAATTCACAAACGATAAGTACAACGATCAAATTCTACTTCAACACATTGTGAATAAGGATGGAAAAGATGTAACTGAGACACTTAGTACAATCGGTGAGGATCATCTTTCAACGTTACAGACACTGGATTTCTCCTTGAGAGGCTACGTCATGAGGCAGAAAGCCCAGTCACAAGTTTTTCCTTCATTGGGATTCGGAGCCGAACTAGGACTTCATCTTAGACCAGGACACATCAACGCCTACGCTCCTACTGCCTACCTCTACACCTACGGTTATCTTCCAGGGTTCACCTCAAGGCAAGGGCTAAGACTTACAGCGTCTTTAGAAGCTTGGATCGGACCATTGGAGGACGGTGGCATGATGGAAGGGGCATTGACCGCTGTGCCTAGAGGATTCGTGGACACCAATCTTAGAAGCATCATCAATTCCTGCTCAGAATCCAGATGGAGAGTCACCGCAGACTATGCGATTCCTTTTGCGGACGTTGACTGGTCGTTCCTCAGTCCTGTTGCTTACATAAAGAATTTCAATCTTACTCCATTCTTCGACTGGTCTTACCAGACTTTCTACTGGGATTACAAACTTCACTACAATCCCGGAGCAGTCACCGCAGAGAACCTGTTCAGTGTTGGAGCTGACCTCACCGTCAATCTCGGCAACTTCTTCTGGCTTCCGTACGACACCCAGATAGGCATCCGCTACGCCCGCAACTTCTGGCACAACATCGACCGCTTCCCTATCACCAACCTTAATAAGAACTACATCGGCTGGATTTTCAGTGTTAATCTATAGTATCCTTTACTTTCGAAAAAGTTTTGCGAGAATGCGTCAGTTGTTTTATCTTTGCAAAATAGTAAAACATTATACTAATTTTTCTACAGATGGAGAAAGGCAAGACTGTTCCCGCATTTTGGGGTAAAGAGGACTGGCAGGCAATCTGGATTGGTGGCATAGTGATCATCATCGCCTGCATTGCTGTCCTGACTAAGGCATTTGATTTTTCAGCAGTTAAGTTCGCGACATGGACACTTGGAGAGAATCTCTCCGGAGCAGCAGCGGCAAAGGTTGTCCCTTTGGGTGAGCAGCTTGGGGCATGGGCATTTTGGCGCAAGTTCCTCGTGACGTTCATCACACTCGGAGCGTTGTTCACGATAGGAGTCAAACTCCAAGGCGAAAGCGTAAAGAAATATATTCCCGCCATCATCGGACTGTTCGTCATCGCTCTGGTGGTTCGTCTCATCAGCGCTGAATATACCCTCAACCGCTACCTCGAATGGGCTTTCTGGGCACTTCTGGTCGGTCTTCTTATCTCCAACACGGTAGGCGTTCCAAATTGGCTCAAGCCGGCCATCAAGACTGAATTCTACATCAAGACCGGTCTTGTCATCATGGGATTCTCCGTGCTGTTCTCCAACATCGCCAAATTCGGTCTCTACGGCCTTGGAATAGCATGGATTGTGACCCCGATTGTGATTCTGTTTATGTGGTGGTTCGGAACCAGAGTCTTGAAAATAGGCAACAAGCCGCTTGTCATCACGATGGCAACAGCGACCAGTGTCTGCGGGACCAGCGCAGCGATCGCCACAGCAGCGGCATCAAACGCCAAAAAGAACGACCTCTCCATCACGGTGTCTATATCCATCATATTCACTATCATCATGATGGTGCTTGAGCCTGTGATCATCAAGGCTTGCGGAATGTCTCAGATTATGGGCGGTTCGCTCATCGGAGGTACTGTTGACTCAACCGGTGCTGTCGTTGTGGCAGGAACAGCTCTCGGTCCTGAAGCTCAGCAGGCTGCTGTGCTTGTGAAGTCCATCCAGAACATCCTGATCGGATTCATCGCATTCTTCGTGGCCGTCTTCTTCGCCACAAGGGTAGACAACACAGGGGCTAAAGTGGGTGCGGGCGAGATCTGGTACAGGTTCCCGAAATTCATCCTCGGTTTCTTCATCGCCTCGATGGTGGCCTCATTCCTGATCCAGCCTCTTTGCGGAGCCGATCAGGTCGGTGCCATCAACAAGGTTCTCGACCAGTACAAAAACTGGGCTTTCGTTCTGGCGTTCACCAGCATCGGACTGGACACGAACTTCAAGGAGATCATCAAGCAGATGCAGGGCGGCAAGGTGCTCTGGCTCTACATCATCGGCCAGCTCTTCAACATCGCGCTGACGTTCTTCGCTGTCTGGTTCCTCCTTTCTGGCAAGTTCTTCCCGATCCCTGTTCTTGATTAATGAATATCCAAGGCAAAAGAATCGTCAAGGTTCTTACCCTGACCGTTATAGGGGCGACCGTTTTGGCCGCCCTTTACATAATGGCGCACGGCCTCGGCCTTCAAGACTCGCTCGACTTCGGTGCGGGAGCATATTACTACGCTGACATCCCAGAGTTCGACAAGTACACCCAAGGCACACATTTCGCAGCCAAACTGCCGTTCTGGGTCTATGTGGTCCTGTTCCTCGCATGGGGAGCGCTGATGTACAAGGTCTGGAAATGGCTTGATAAATAATCTATTACGAATATGTCAGAGAAGGTTATGGCCGTTTGTCCGGCCTGCGGAGAAAAGCACGGAATCGAAGTCTGGAACCGCATAAATGTCGGAGAGAATCCGGAACTCAAGGCGAAAGTCAAGGACGGCTCGCTATTCGTGTGGGAATGCCCGCACTGCGGCAAGGCCAATCTCATTCAAGGTCAGACACTTTACCACGACCCTAACGAGCGCCTAATGATTTGGCTTATACCTAACGGAATCCTTCCTGAGGCTCAGGAAAAAGCTCTTGAGGCACAATTCGAGAAGATTTCCGAAACTCTTGAAGGCTACACACTCCGACGAGTGAGCGATGTCGGGTCACTGATTGAGAAAGTCAATATTTTCGATGCTGGTTTGGATGATTGCGTGATTGAGATGTGTAAATACATCACCAAGATGGAGATGATGGATAAAGGTGGCGCCAAAGACCTTCTGAACACCCCATTCAAGTTCTACCACATTGACGGCCCAGACAACGACATCGAGTTCTCCTACCCTCACGATGGACAGATGCATGGCCTACGCATCGGATTCAATGTTTACGAAGACTGCGCTGGCATCATCCGCCGCAACCCTTCCGTCAAACCCTCCCCCGGCTTCTCCCGCATCGACCTTGCCTGGGTCGCCCGCTTCTTCAGGTAACGCATCGCTTTATTTAGCCAAAACCAATATATTTCACCCACTTTTGGCTAAATAAGGAACAAATACTCAAAAATTAAAGGGCCGCAGAGGAACAATCCCGTGCGACCCTTTGTCGTATTAAGTAAAAAAATTATTCTATTCTTCTAGCTCCGTCGCTAATCACTACATCGTAGAACTTCGGATCATGACCAAACTTGGCTGGGAACTGCTCCTTCACAGCAGCAATAAATCCATCGTAGAGCTCATCTTTGACAAGATTGATCGTGCAACCACCGAAGCCTCCACCCATCACGCGTGAGCCTGTCACCTCGCACTTGCGCGCCAACTTGTTGAGGAAATCAAGTTCATCACAGCTGACCTCGTAGAGTTTGCTCAGACCGAAGTGAGTTTGGTACATCATCTCACCCACTGTCTCGTAGTCACCTCTCTCAAGTGCATCACAAACGTCAAGAACCCTCTGAACCTCACCTATAACATACTCAGCCCTGAGGAAGTCTTCCTCTGAAATCTCCTCACGAACCTCATCAAGCCATACTCTCTTAGCATCACTAAGGAACTCCACGTCAGGATGATTCTTTCTGATGGCCCTTGCAGCGTTCTCACAGGACTCTCTCCTCTTGTTATACGCTGATGAGGCCAGTTCATGTTTCACACAAGAATCAACAAGAACGAGTTTATAACCCTTAGGATCGAATGGGAAGTACTTGTACACCAAAGTTTTGCAATCAAGACGGATAAGACTGCCCTTCTTTCCGAATATAGAGGCGAATTGATCCATGATTCCGCACTTCACACCGCAATAGTTATGCTCTGTTGACTGGCCGATCTTAGCAAGCTCAAACTTATCGATCTTGTTGTCAAACAGATAGTTGATAGCATAGGCGAAAGTACTTTCCAAAGCTGCCGAAGAAGAGAGTCCAGCTCCAAGTGGAACGTCACCAGCAAAAACAGTGTCGAAGCCCTCGACTTTTCCTCCACGTTTTATAGTCTCCCTGCACACACCGAAGATGTAGCTAGCCCACTGCTGCTTTGGCTTATCCTCCTCATCGAGTCCAAATTCGACATATTCATCATAATCTAATGAGAATGCCTTTACCTTCCTAGTTCCGTTCAACTTGATTTCTGCCATGATTCCGCAGTCAATGGCTCCCGGAAAAACATACCCCCCGTTATAGTCAGTGTGTTCACCAATGAGATTGATACGACCTGCAGAAGCGAAAATCTCGCCTCCCACTCCGAAAAGAGTCTTAAACTTCTCTTTGATTTTGTTTTTCATTTCCATATTATGTGATTTTAGTTTTGTTCGTTTAAGGAAATGATTTTTCAGTCGATTTCCAATAAGGCAAATTTAACAATTTTTATTGATTATCTACCGAATCCAAAAAACAATCGGACAATGATCGCTCACTCCCCCGACATAACGCGGTCCTGTGTAAGTTCTTAGCGGTTTCTCCCCTGAATGAGCATTGTCCCGCGTCATAAGGAAAGGCACTCTCAAGACTTTCATTTTAGGAATATCCCCTCCTACTGCGATGCCTTCCAAAAT
>ERZ808267.109-NODE-109-length-37562-cov-3.920681_pt1 | contig 37562 bp, 29 predicted proteins | sample MGYA00521241_ERZ808267 | MGnify/ENA primary metagenome ERZ808267 (study PRJEB31516, sample SAMN03275592) | gut metagenome | biome: mammalia-associated habitat; material: feces | host: Papio cynocephalus | place: Kenya | collected 2012-07-19 ...
GGATTTTTCAATGAAATTATATGTCTGTCCGAGGTTTTTATACTGGTAATATGCACCAAAATTGAAATTCCCGTTCCAGACCTTGTCGCTGAACAATGCCTCCGCGATCAGTGAATATGATTCATTATCAATATGGTTGTTGAACGAGTACCCTCCGACATCGCTTGACAGCATATTGTCAGAATCAGATTTATAATATGTATTCAACACATTGAATGATACGCTCCTGCTTTGATTGAACTGACGCATATAATACAGATCAGCGGAAACAGAGGAGTAATCACTCTCAAGCCAGCGGGTGTTAGTCAAAGGTGGTTCGCCTGAGCCGATCAGTTTCTGGGAATATTCCTGTCTGCCTGGAGATTTGCGGTATTCCACCTTGGCATTGAAAAGATTCCTGCCTTGGTAGCGCTGATACGCCACTTGGCCGACATGATACCGCCCAATATACTCCCCTGAAACGCCTCTATATTCATTCGTCCTGTCGGAATATGAATATGTGTTGTTCATACGGTTCTTATTCAGAGCGCGGTAGTCGATGAAGTATGCTGCCGTGAACATATTCAAGGAATCCATGTAGGCCATTGACAGCATATCTGTGCCATAGCCGGTTGTGATGCCGTTTTTAGTGTCAAGGTACAGGCTGTAGAGCCGGTCGGTTCTCTTCCTGGTCGTCACGTCTATGACGGCTCCTATGTTCTCGTGAGCGTATCTAGCGGGAGGGTCGCTGTAGAAAAGAATGCTCTTGATGTCATCGGCTTTCAACAGCATAAGGTCGCGTGCGGACCTTCGTATCCCGTTGATCAACACAAGTATGCTCTTGTTGTCAACCGTGACAAGGTCTCCGCTTGAGGCATTGGTTTTGAACTGAGGCAGGCTTCCGATGGCATCCAACGCATTATTCCCGACTTTCCTTGCACTTCCGCTCAACATCAACTGGTCCTTGTTTCCGAAAGTGTTCAGAATCTGAGGTGTGACAACCACCTCATCGAGCAGCAAGGCATCTTCATTCAGCACAATGTCGCCAAGGTTTCCGGGAAGGCAAACGCGGTTTAACGTCTCATAACCGACAAAAGAGATTTGAAGCAGGTACTCTTTGTTTTCCTTGACGTTCAGCTCAAAAGAGCCATCAAGGTCTGTTGTCGTCCCTGTGATCAGGGTTGAATCCGGCAAGTTATAAAGGACGCAGTTCACGCCGACGATCGGATTCGACTCCGTGTCTATGACTTTACCCTTTATGTGTTCTTGCGAGTATGCATTGGGGCTAATGCAAAAAAATACATTCAACAAAATCAAGATCAATGCTCTTTTCATATTTGTTAAAATCAAGTCTATTCTGACGCTAAATTACAAAGAGTTTATTTCAACAGAAATTCATTTGTTTCAGATCATCACTACATTGCATCTTAATATTCAAATAGTTATATATATTATTATAAATATAGTTTAATATTAATGGTTATTTCTTTAATCTATCCATCGCTTTAATGTAATTTACTAACGCATCTTCTATTTTCATATCCATTCCGTTAAATTTACAATAAGAAGAACTGCCATAATCACGAGGACATATACCCATACATACAGGAAGATATTCACATCTGAGACATACTGGATTTTCAAATGATTTAGCCTCATATTTTGCTATGAATTTATCATCCCATAAGATAGAACCATTTGAAGTTATTGAGCCATGAGGCGACCTATCATACAAATCATTGCAAGCTGTACATTTTAGGACATCTCCATTGTAGTTTATTGTATTGTAGTATTTTCTATTGGCATAGCATGGGACGAAGTCCCAGATTATATCCAGCCTATTCACTCTATATCCTGCTGCCTCAAAAAGATCCATCAATGTATTTACATTATTGTACCGATCTTTACATACCGTTTCTTGCCATACTTTTTTGGGATTAACTTGTATTCTCTGTCTGTTGCTAGTCAAAATAATATGGTTTACATCATCTACAATCTGATAATCAAGATTTTCATCAGTATAGTTTATTCGTAGAATAATCTGTATATCTTCCGTTTTACTTAAGATATTATTGATGTTATTCAAGACATGCTCAAAGGCTGAACTACACTTATTTTGGAACTTTACCTTATCGTGCTCCTTCTTGGGGCCATCTAATGTTATATGAAATCTTTTAAATCCTAATCTTTTGATATCATCTATTATTTTAGGTGCTAAGAAATATCCATTAGTGGTCGCACTTGTAATGTATGGAATATTATTCTGCTTACATTTATTCTGAGCATAACTGCAAATAGGTTCAATAACTTGCTTGAAGAACATGAATGGTTCTCCACCAAACCATTCTATATGCAGGGAGGAGATTCCCTCTATCTCAATCATATAATCAAGATGTCTTCTTATAGAATCCATCGTTTCCACAGACATACGCGAAGAAATATGATCTTGAATGCAATACCAACACTTGAAATTGCAATTTAGCGTTGGCAAAATAATCAGCAAATAATCTCTCTGATTTATTCGTTCCTCATTCTTTGTGCGAATTACATCCAGTTCATCTACTTCATCGGATATTATAAATCCTCCAGATGCAAGTTTGTCTGATAACACATCAGGCAATAATTCAATTTGTTCTGCTGTGTCTATTAACATTTTTACCTTACGGCCTAATGCAAGCGGTAGTGTAAAATAGGTATGTTCAATGCCATTATACCAATAACTGACATCACCTCTCTCTATTATGTAATTATACTTACTTGTCTTCATGATTCTTTGATATAAAAGGTTGGGCTATCGGATTGATAGCCCAACCAACATTTGTAGTCTTACTACCTGAGGGTCGGGATAGTAGGAACACTTGGAAGAGGAGTTCCCGGGATGATCACAATTTCGCAAGCACATCCCGCAACATTGTTAGGGCAGCCATTCTGCGTTACAGCAAGCTCGGCAGCTCCACCTTTTACATCAAGAGCTTCCAATACGGACATCTCTTCGATTGAGAACAATTTCAAATTCTTCATGATGTTGTTCTGATTGTAGTAATGCCTACTCGTAAGCTTTTCGGCTTTCGCTCCTTTGGTCAGACGGTCTGAACTATAATTTACCGGTCAATTATGTCTATAGGCTAAAATGTCCTTCTGCATATATAGTTGGCGAAGAAATAATCAGATAGTAATGCCCTCCCCTGACAGCCACATTCAACATAACAGTCCTTGGCATATCTGTAGAAACATCAATAGAATCCACTAACATTCCATTGGCATCTATGATTGACACATAAGCATTGCCAATATTAAATAAGTTGACCTCTACTTTTCTAGAATCAGAGTATAAGTGAGCCTCTACCTCATAGTACGATAGACCTCTTTCCTGCGGATTTGTACCCGGAGTCGATTTCTCGTAAACTTCGATCCCAATAGACTCGGGTGCGTTAGTGTCTTGCTGTTCAGAAGCAAATACATTCATCGTAGCAGCAATCAGAAGAATGGTAAAAACGGATGCTTTCATCGCTAAATTTTCATTGGTTTCCATTTGCAAAGTTATCTCGAAATAGTTTAATCGAAGAACTTATCTTTTCATATTTTCGGCTCATAACTAATTGATTATCAATGGGGATATCATATAGTTTCACTATGGAATATTATCGTTTCAGATGAAACTAGTACAATGCCCAATCGTTGATATAATTGACACTAATCGGAGGTTAAAATCATATATAGATGATATTCTTAAGTCACAGTGCGCTGTGTCTTATCAATTATGTCAAACTATAAAAGCATCCCTAACTACGAATCCAAAATATGAGTATCCAGAAATTCTTAACTATAGTCAAGGCAGTCAGTTTACTATCAGAAGTAGACAGGGCATAGGTCCAAGACTCGTTTTTACAGTCATGGTCAGGCAAGAAGATAATGTTTGGGAATAAAATTTTGGGGAAATCATAAAATACAAGTACATTTACATTCAGTTGAAAGAAAACGGCGTGGCTCTGTTCTTGAGAATAAGAACTCCATTGACAACTGCATTGTCATAATGGCACTAGTGCTGTTTGCGAAGGGTGACAAGGTACTTGTTTATTCAGCCGAACGGTCAAGAATAAAAGACATTTGTCTGATTAATTTCTACCGTATCGTACTAAGCAAGTTCTACCCACAATCGCCTGATATTAACTAAGAATAATTGATGAAAAAATTAGCACATATATGAATATGAAGCATTATTTATCAGTCATCATCTTGACGATTTGTTTGATCTCTTGCGATAGCCATCAGCAATACCGAGACACCCTTTACCAAATTGAATCATACATCGAGGAAAGGCCGGACAGCGCCTTGACTGTTCTGGAACAAATGAATATATCCGGGTTATCCGGCAGAGCGGAGAAGGCTAAGTATGCTTTGCTCTACTCCATGGCGTTGGATAAGAATGTTATTGACAAGACTGATTTCGAGGTTCTGCAACCGGCCATAGATTATTACGAGGGCAAAGGAGGCACAGATACCGACAGGCTGCGCACATACTATTATCAGGGACGCATCTATCAGAATCAAGGGAATGACGCTTTGGCCATGGAGTGTTTTGTCTCAGCGTTGTCGGAAGGAAAAGAATCAGACGACAAACTGACAAAGGCAAGGATTCTGTTCACCCAAGGGGGAATATACAACAAGGTGTTTGAGTGGGATAAGTGTATCTTGACCTACAATGAGGCGGGGAATTATTTCCGGGAATGCGGCAGGACCAGCAGCTACATCAATTGCATAGCCAGCATAATCAATGTCTATACGATAATCGGTGATGTCGAACAGGCGGAGCATTACATTACAATTGGGCTGAATAACCTTGGGGAATGCAGTATGTGGATAAAAGGCTATTTCTATTCAAACTACATCATATTCCTGACAAGCCTCAGACCGGATCGGGTCGATGAGGTCAGGCGAATCCTCGGCATTTATATTGACACGGTGGATTCAAGTTACATTGATTGGCTTTCAGTTTCTTACGCTTATCTGAATATCGGAGACGCGAATCTGGCTCTGGATGCCGTCAAGCGCGTGAATAAAATCCCTAATGTCCAACAAAAGGTTCGATATTATGCGCTGCTCGCGGATATTCATAAGCATAGAGGGGAATATGAAAAAGCTTTGGAGGGATATCTCAAGTACGTCAAGATGACGGATTCTTTGGATTACGAGAAGTCAAAGGCTGGCATTGAGTTTATTGAGGAAAGGCATTCGTTGGAATTGAAGAACATCCAGGACAAAGAGAGGAGCGATCGTCGGTTGCTGGCCGCCATAGGAATCATCATTATATTCCTTTCATTGATCGTCATAATCCGGTATAGATTGAAAGTGAAGACTGTCGAATCCGAGTTGGCGAAACAAGAGAAGGAGAAATACAGGCTGCTATATAATCAGATAGAACAGGAAAGGGATAGTCTGACTGAGCTTCTTGAATGTAATAACGAACTTGAAGGGGCCGCGAAAAATGCGTTGTCGGAAAGATTGGCGTTGCTTAACCGCTTCTTCTTGGCGTATATAACCGACAACCGAGACATGGACAGAAAGGTTAATCAGGAGATGGAGAAGCTTGTCGCTAATAAGGAAGTTTTCATGTCATCCACCCGGTTGGCATTCGTCGGCAGCCATCCCAAATTCATCAAGCACCTTGAAGACCGTGGCTTGAATGAATGGGAAATAAACTATTGCTGCCTGTATGCCTTGGGACTGAAAGGAAAAGAGATCGGGGAATATATCCAACTGAAGAGCCACTTCAACAACAGCAGCGAGATCAGAAAGAAACTGGGGCTGGGAGAGCACGACACTAATTTGGGAACATATATTCGCAAGTTACTGCGTGGAGAAATAATTTGACAGCAATAATGACAAAACTGACAGGCTGCGCATTTTGCGTATCCTGTCAGTTTTGTCATTATTGCGTATTTTGCTGTTTTCCATTATCGTTTCGACCGATATTTCTGTTTCGGGTGATTGGGTGTGTCGGGATATAGCCGTTCAATAATTCCAGATTTAACCATTTGGGGAAGTATGGTCTCTTTTATGTATTTTGAGGTTTTACCTGTAAATACAACAATGTCCTCAGGTGTATGCCACGTGTCACAGAATGATTGAATTTTTGCCCATAAATCCTCTTTTGACACTCTTTTCTTCGTACCATAGATATCCACCAAGGATGTATTGTGATCCCCAAAACTCCCCTTGTTAGCATCCGAACTCCCCCTGTTAACTCCCCTTATTCCATCTTTAGAGGGGTAGTTCACATTCTTGATGGTGGTATAGAAGACATTGGCCTCTGACATAAATTCCGGACGCAGTTCTGCCTTATAGCCGTCAAGTTGTGCTGAGAGGTCGCAAATCTTCCGCAGGCCGGAGCCTCGTTTTTCCATATATCCCAAGTGGGTGAAAACATCAGCCAGTATAGGATTCCTTCGTACCGAAGGTACTTTAGAAATATCTCTATTCTGGATCAGCGTGCCATCAAACATCCCACCAGGGCTATTGAACTCGATGCGGTCATCGAATATGTCAATATGGACTTCACCTCCAATAATGGTGTAGTCCCGGTGAATCAGATGATTGACAATCGCCTCCAATACGGCTCTTTCGGCATAGTCCGGGAGATTTTTACGTCCGTCCGAGAGTTTTACCCATCCACTGTTCGTGTTTGAGTTCACGAAATCCACGCCAGCACGGAGCAGGAGGAGCAGATTACCTTGATACTCGTGATCGTTGATTGCATCCGTCTTTGTCAACCCGGCCCAGCGTGTTCCGACAAGTTTCGAGTTGTATGCATTGCAATTGTCAGAGAACAGCACTCCTGCCTGTGTCAATAATCCATCCGCCGTAACAAGCCCCATAGACTCAAGCATTTTCTCAACAAATGGTTCTCCTTCTCTGCTCGCAAATGTGTTTGCTAAAATTGTAAAAGAGTTCTCGGCTCGTCTTGCCGAGGTTTTCTGTGCGTCAAATGTTGAGTTCGTTCCTTTCAGCACTAAAGAGAGTAACTGATGTTGGGATGCTTGCACGCTTTCATTTCCAATACGCATGAAAGCGGAACGAGTTCCATCCAGATAGTAGTAATACGGTGTTTGCCGGCCTTCTGAAACTTTAACCTCAAGGACTACATTCTCTTCCAATTTGTGAGGTATCAGTTCAAACTCTGGTATTGGATCAAGATGAGCTTTGATTTCTTGGCTTATGAACTCAGCATCCGCCTGAGCGTGTTCCAAGCCTATGACATTTCCCGAATCATCTATACCGAAAAACAGACTGCCGCCCTTAGTGTTCGCAAAGGCGGAGATGCTTTTCAGCCAACTCTTTGTTTTCTTCTTCTCTACAGATGCCTTGAAATCGTAGGTCGAGCATTCTACGTTCAGTATTTTGTCAAGTGTCATATCCATAAATATCATTGTCTTATACAAAGGTACGTTTTTATTCTATTTCTTCCGATACTTCCCGTGCGAGACGTTCTCAAGCTGGCCGGTGTCGCACCAACGGTGAATAATGCGGTCGGCTGTGCGTGGGTTGATGCCGAGGGCTGTGGCGGTCTCTGTGTAGGTCTGGCGGTCGAACTCTGACGGGAGGGTTTCGAGGAACTGACGATGCTGGAGGGTGGTTCTCGTGGTTGTGGCCGAAGATGCAGCCTGAGCAGTGTCGGCTTTCGGGAGGGTGAGGAATACGTGGGTGTTGTGGTGGAGAATCACGGAGGCCATCGTCATTGCGCTTTGATAGTCGGTGTCAAGGCATGTCAGTCCGTCCTCGATGATGCCGTCCTCCATTATGCGAAGGGCGGAGAGGATCATCGCGAGGCGGAACGTTATCAGGCCGAGGCGGCGGACGGAGGCGACGAACTCGTCCCCGCAGCGGTCGCTGTACTCTTTTTGCCAGGCAGAGAATCTTTCGTTGAAGTCTGCGGCCTGGGATGGTGTGAGTGAGAAGCGTATGTCACTGGACTTTTCGAGGATGGTGTGGAAGTCGTGGAACTCCTGTCCGAGTCTCTGGAAATGTTCGTCAAGGGTGGTGTCGGTGTGGGTGCTGAACACGTCATTCCATACGAGGCGGAGGTCGAGGAAGTAGAAGATGAAGCGGCTGAACAGGCCGTTCTCGGCGTCGGTGATGAGATTCAGAACCTGTCTGGGTGTTCCGGTGAGGAGCGTGGAGAGACGCGGATTCTTGATGTTCACATATTCACGGTCCTTGCGGCGGATGTAGGAGATGGTCTCGTGGTGGAAAGCCTTGCGGAAGCCGTCGGAATAGTTGCCGTAGTCGGAGCCGAAGGTGTTGGCGAGGGTGTCGCCCTCGGTCTCGAACATCAGACCAGTGCCGCCGTTGTCGCCGAGGACCTGATAGACAGCCGTGGCGGAGGAATTTGCCGGAATGAAGAGCATCCGCATAGGAGGTTCCTCTGGCTTTTCCATATCGACCTTCTTCTTGCCGGCGGCGTTGTATTCTGCAATCTTGTGCCTGTACTCGATGGTCTCGGACTCGTTGATTTCGCGGAGGCGGTCGTGGATGGGTTCGACGATGTAGCGGCAGAGGGCGAGGCGGCCTTTGCCGGAGGATGCCTTGGCGGTGATGAATAGGAACAGGTTAGGATAGACGGTGCGGTCGGCATAGACTCCGAAGACGTGAGGGAGGCAGGCGGAGATGACCGCCATCGTACCGAGGATGAGGATGTCAGCGTCTTCCGGGGAGTTTGACTTGGACACAACCTTTTCGAGGAATGACGGGAGTGAGCCTTGCAGGTTCGGCGAGAATGTCGGGAGGGGCAGGTCTTCGTCAATATTGACAATATTGTCAGAATGCGCGGCATTGACAGTTTGCGCAGATTGAGGGTTGAAGGCTTTAGCGGACGAATTCCGTGAATATGCGCATTGTGCGTATTCTGTCATTTTTGTCGATTTTGCGCATTTGGCTGTGGTGAGATTGATGCCGTTATCCTTGGCGAGCTGGAAGAACGTGCGGATGGTTATGCCTGTGCCGTGGGCGTTGAGGCAGCGGTCGTATTGCCTGTCGCATTCCTCCGAGGTGTAGCCGTCGTTGAAACGGCTAATTCGGTGATAGATGGAGCGTCCGCTTTCACCGAGGGCATCGGCGAGGGCGAATCCGAGGTCACGCCAGTTTGAATAGCCTGCGGTGATGTCCGTGCGCGTCGCTTCAATGCGCTGGGTGATGAGCTCAATGTCGTCTTTTGGTTCTGGATGTGAGACTGGCGGCTCAGGGACTTGCTTGATGTCTGACGGAAGCCAGTCCGAGGGTATGAATGTTTCTTTCTGCATTGTCTTATCTGTAATTTGGATTTATGAATGCGTCTGGGTCGTGCGGAAGGAAGCAGGCCCTGGCGATGTCCTTGCCGGACTTGTCGGGTTCGATGCCGTAGGCTTTGGTGATGTATCCAGCGACTGCCCTGAAGTAGTCCGAATGGGAGGTCTGTCCCCTGCTGATTTCGATTATCCATTTGAGCCCGTCTCCAGAGGGGCTTCTGAATAGCAGTGCGGTCTCGAAGTAGCGGTCTGCCAGAAGCCTCTCGAATAGGCCCTCAACATCGGGGACGTGGTCGAAGTCGATGCAGAGGAGGCCAGATTCGGTGACGCAGCCGGCGTTGCTCCGTGATGTGAACTCGCCGCTGAAGGTGGCGTAGTCGAAGTTGGCGGCCTTGTATATTCTTGCCCTTGACCTGTCCGTTATGCTCCGGAGTGTGCGTGTGCGTTCCTCGGCGTAGCGTCCGGTGATGTAGTTCCAGGCGTCGAGGACGGTTATGCTCTTGTAGGCGCTGATGTTTGTTATCGGTGCCTTGTAGAACGAGAACCTTGGGCCTTTGTGGATCGGGAGCGGAGGAATGTCCTTGTATTGGCGGTTCTCTCCGTCAAGGTGGAGGTTCATCTCTCTGTTCAGCGTGGCGAGGAGCTCCTGCCCCGTCTGGTGGTAGTACATCGAAGCGAAGTCGAGAGCGTCGCCGTCGGGGATCGCTCCGCTGATGTCGTGATGCCGGGCGCATTCGTCGGAGAGTCGCCGCTCGGGATGGAGTCTGTGGATGTGGACTTGGAGTGTCCTTTCGCCTCCGGCGTAGGGATTGCGGACTGTGCCGCAATCCCTGCCCGAGACTCGCATAATTGTTTCGCCGGAATAGAATTTACGGAGTATGTGGCAGTAGATGTCCGCACCCCAGAGGGTGTGCCTCAGCACGGTCTGCTTATTTATCGTCCTTTCCATAGCGTTCGCGGATGTTGAACATCACATAGTTGTCTTTCAGGATCCGTTCTATGTCTTGACGGAAGTAGTAGATTTTCCTGCCGATACGAGTGTAGGGTATCGTACCGTTCGAGCGGAGGGTCTGGAGGGTGCGGGGGGCTGATGTGGAGCCTCATCATCACGTCCTGGCCGTCAAGGAGGGTGTCGAGGATGCTCTCTCTGTTTCTTTCGCATTGGCATCGGAGGACTTCCTCTTCTGTCATCTTTCCCTGTCTCAGGAGTTCATTCTGGATGAACGGGCATTGGCGGAGGATCTTCGAGTACGGCTCGGCGGGGTCGGCGGCCATCTGGAGGATGATGTCGCCGATTGGCTGCGGTTCACGGCGTCTCATAGCTCTTCCCTTTGGGCGAAGAGTCGCATCGCCTTGTCAACGTCTATGACTATCTTCCTGCCGTTCTGGATGATGGCTTCCTTGAGGAATGTGTTCTTGTACCTCTGTGCCGTAGCGTGGGAGCAGCCGAAGATGTCCCGTATGCCCTGAAGTCCGTAGACGTAGCGTGCCGTCTTCTGTTCGGGCTGCCTGGGCTTGTCTGTGTTCAGTCCTGCTATGAGGGCTTTGAGGTCAGCGACAGTCAATGCCGCTATTGGTGTCGTGTCATCGTAAAACATCTCTTTACACTTTATTGGTTTTTACTGATGACTCAACCGGTTGGGCCGTTATTGTTTTCGATATATCTTTGGCAAAGGAAAGCATATTCCCGATGCCGTCAAATAGGTGATATCCGTGGTTTTACAGCATTGTGGTTTCCTTATGGGATGATGGTTATATTCAGTATCATACGGTATGAAAAGAACAAGGCCACTTGACACTTTTCATCGATAATCTGAGAAAGTGTCAAATGGTCGATATGGCTTGGTATGTTATTGTCTGCTTTGGTTCGGGACCCCCGTCAGTCCTGTCCAATGAGATGTAAAAGGAGCTCCCAGAGGAGTGCCGTGTCCCGGGTGCGGATTCTGGTCCGGTCGGAGGAGAGGATGAGGAGGCCGTCGTCCATCCAGTTATATATGGTCTGGCGGCTGACTTTCAGATAGCGGGCGAATTCGGCCTTCTTCATTTCGGGATGGATGTCGGCGATGTCACGGAGTCGGGATATGTCCTCGGAGGTTATGCCCACCTTGCGGAACGATATATCCACGAGGTTGTGGAGCGTTATGTGGCTGTAGCCTCTGTCGGAGAAAGTCTGGAGGAACGGCAGCAGCCTGTCGATGTCAAGGCGGAGTCCGAGGAGGGCTTTCAGCATAAGGGAGGTTTCGGGGTGGGCTGGCATAGGAGGGGTTATTTCTTGAGGTTTTCGTCAAATAGGCTCATCGCGGCGGCCTTGGTCTTCTCGGCGATGTCGATGTAGGGGCGCATGGCCTTGTAGTCGGAATGGCCGGTCCATTTCATCACGACCTGCGGTGGGATGCCGCTGGCGAGGGCGAAGCAGATGAATGTCCTGCGGCCTGCGTGGGTGCCGATGAGCGCCCACTTGGGGTAGGTCTCCTCTACTTTCTGTCCTGCGCGGAAGAACACTTTCGTGATGGGGGTGTTGAAGCCGCAGAGCTCGCAGAGGTCTTTGAGGTAGTAGTTCATCTTCTGGTTCGTTATCACCGGCAGGGCAAGGCCGTGTGGGTATTTCCCGTCGTCGTACTTGTCAAGGATGGCTTTGGCGAAACTGTTGAGGTCTATCGGAAGGCGGTCGTTGGTCTTCTGCGTGGTGATGTAGAGGCAGTCGCCCACTATGTCGCTGCGCTTGACCTTAGCCATATCCGAATATCTTAGCGATGTGAACGCACAGAAGCAGAAGAGGTCGCGGGTCTTGGCCAACGCGTCCGCCTCCTGGACGGCCTTCTCATATTCATTGCCGTTCATATCCTTCAACGTCACTTTCGTGCCATTCGCAGGAATCTCGTAGTTGTAGAGTCGGAGGAGTTCCTCCTTTGCGAGGAATATGACGGGCTTTTCGAGGATCTTGAACTTGGGTCGGTACCTGTTTATCTGCTCCTGCTTGCAGTAGCCTTTGCGGATGGTCCAGTTCAGGAACCATTTGAGGTTGTTGAACTGCTTTTGAACGGTCTTCTCCTCAAGATTCTGCTTGACGCGGAGGAAGCGGACGAACTTGTTTATGCCCTCCTCGTCGAAGTCCTCGTAGCGGATGTGGCGGTTGAAGGCTTCGAGGTGGTGGCGGAAGGTCTTCCAGCACTGCATCGTGGCGTAGGCCCACTGGTTGGAGACGCTTTCCTCTTTTATGAACTGGTCGAAGTCATCAAAGAGGGTCTTGACTTTCACATAACTCTGAGTCTTGGTCTCTTCAACCTGTCCCAAGGCGAGTTTCATTTCCTGCTTGAACTCCTCAGCCGTCGGCATCTTTTCCACCTCGTTTATGTAGTTGGTAAAGTGGGACAGGAGGTTGAATATGTCCTTGTTGATTTTGGCGGCAGTCTCGCCTTTCGAGTTCACATATTTTGCCTTGCTGACTCTGGATCCGTTCCAGACTTCCGGCAGGACACTGTGGCCAATCGTGGGAAAGAACCTTTTCTTGAATATGATGACCGACATCTTGATCGGACATTCCCCGGCCTTGTTAGGGTGGGTGTCAAGGTAGAAGTTTACAGCTGCCATATCAGAGTTTATTTCGTTATCAGTCCTATTGTTTACGAACAAATTTACGAACAATACTTGATATATCAAAATAAACTTCGCTGAACTATGTGATAATTTATGTTTTGATTTTCAGATATTTATAAATTGTTCGATATTCAGTTAAATTATAACTTTAATCCCTCCCTCTCCGCTGAGAAATCATCGCAAGTTTCCGATAAAGAATAACTTGCGATGATTTCTTTGTACTATTCTTTCTAATTTCGGACCATGCCCCTTATTCTTTTATACATTACTATGTAGGTAAGTTATTGAACTTTCTTGAGAATAACGATATACTCATTTGTCATTGTGCTGACTTTGTCGCCCGGTTTATTAGTCGGAGAGGTCTTTGACGGCATCCTTTTATTCGGAATGCAACGAACTATTGTGGTGATATGCTTGAATCCACACTTTTCAAACATCTCAGCAGTGTAAAAGTCCAATGGAATCTGTATTCCTTTAACTGTTCGGTTCCCAACTACATAACAAACAACACCTCCATTCCTCACACTTTTAGCGACATTGCGCATTGAATCCCAGTAATCATTGAGAAATGAGACTACTTCATAGTATCTTTTTTCGTCCAATGACTTTATTTCATCAATGACATCACGAATGGACTCGGTTTCAAATTTTTCCTCTTTTGTTTTCCCTCCACCCATTAGAAGAGAATCGAGATTTCCAGCATTGGCAAAACCGAACCATTCATTTGCCCACCTTGAGAATTGACCATAAGCGACAGTTGTCCGACTATCTCCATAAGGAGGGGATGTAACTACCATATCAACATCGCCATCCTTTATTACATTCTTTGGAATTCCAAACGTTGTATTAAAATCGTATATATCAGAGCTTACGGCCACCTTGAGCTTGTTAAAATTCTTCAATCCCTTGATATTTCTGTCGGCTTTTTGACTGAAAATTTTGAATACATCTGGCTTGAATTTTTTGATACTCTCTTCTTTCATCCTGAATCTCTTGAACTCACCATTGCGTGTGAATGAGGTCTCTCGGACTGTTTCCGCAAGAACAAGCTCAAAGAAATCTTTATTGGAAGTCAGGTTATTAATCTCTTGATATAAGAATGATAATCTGTATAAGACATCTTCCGTGTACCAAAACGAATAATTAGAGATTCTTTCAAAATTCGTATTTGTAACTAGATCTGCTGAATAAAAAGAGCACTTGAACTCAATATCCTGAAGTTGAGATAGAACCTCTTTTATGTCATAGTGAGTTGTTTTAACTCTCGACATCATTCGTGCAAGGGGATTCAAATCAGTACCAATCGAATTTATCCCAGCTACTGCTGATTCAACCAATGTTGTCCCACTGCCCATATATGGATCAAAAATAAGAGATAGTCTCCCTTCGGGTCTGTACTCGTTTATCAAGCTGCGGCAGACCTGCGGAATCATCATTGCAGGATATGGATGGTAGCCGTGGGTGTATTCTTTTGTGTCGGCATCCCAAAAGCTCCATCTATCATCAAATACTCTCTTATATGACTTCATGTTAATATACGGTAAAAAGTGGTCAAATAAAATACTCTCATAATGAGAGTGGGTAAAATTAGCGCTATTTTTACATTTACGCAACAAATTTACGTTTTTTCTTATGAAATCTGAATATCAGAACTCCATTATAAATAAGGTAAGGCAGTTGAGGCTATCTCAAAATGTCAGCCAATTCAAAATATCAACATTGATTGGTGTGAGTACAGGACACATCGGTAATATCGAAACGCCTTCAAAGCCACATAAGTACACTTTATCGCAACTGTCTATGATATGTGAGGAGCTTGGTGTAAAGATTCAAGATTTATTCCTCGATGATATCTCAGGACTGTCACAGGATGAAACTATTCAGAGGTTAATTAATTGCATAATAGAATATGAGAAGTAGTAAAGAGCGTCTGATTGAGAAATTTGAAGAAATACACAAACAAGGATGGGTGAAAAGCCATCGCAGTAATAATACCGGCATTGGTAAAACATTCGAGGACTTGGCAGGAGTTGAGGAGAATAATAGCGAGGGCCCAGATTTCGAGGAGTTCGAAATAAAAGCGCATCGTGAAGAGGCGAATTCCCCGATTACTCTTTTTACTCTTGCTCCAACTTTCCCAAGGCAAGCAAACGGGTATCTTAAAGATAGGTTTGGAGAATTCTATCCGGGTAGTGCAACTCTAAAAAAGTTGCATACATCAATGTTTGGTGACAGAAAAAACTCCTACATAGGAAAGTATGCTTTTCAGTTGGTTAATGACCGTGAGAATCGTCTCGTTAAGATTGCAGTGTTTGATTTGAAAACTGGGAATCTTTTAGATGATACAGTTGGCTATACGTATGAAAAATTGAAAGAAAAACTCTTCAAGAAGCTTAATAATCTATTCTGCGTAAGTGCAGATAGAAGATTTATCAATGGTGTGGAAGAATTTCATTTCACTAATGCTATCATATACACCAAACCATCGTATGAACGGTTCTTGGACATTCTTGATGAAGGAAAAGTTCAGTATGATATAAGAATAGGTAGCTATCAGTCTGGTGATAAGTATGGAATGCCTCACGATCACGGTAGCGGTTTCCGTGTTAGAGAGGATTATATATTGTCCTTGTATGAATCGATGGAATTCGTCAACTTGGAGTGATCGTAAAATTGAAAAAGACTGGAATTGCTTCCGGTCTTTTTCCTTAAGCGATTATGCACTTCTAACTTGAAACTTCACGTCTGAAGCGGAGCGAACCTTTCCGGTGCGCTCGGTGTAGACTCAGAAAGAGAGAGTGAGGTTGGCGGAGATGACGGCCATTGTACTGGGATTAATGAAATCTGCGTCTTCCGGGAATCTGGACTGAGAGTGAATCTGATTATTATTTTTTAGTGACAATGTGAGGATTCCGAACTGTTTGTGTCCTCGATTATACCAAAATCATTTTGTCTTGAATGAAAGAATATGAATGGAGACTCCTATTGCGATGAGGATGAACATGGCTCTTAGGGTCCAGTGGTTGGCAATGAAGACGGCACAGCAGATAAGGCTGATCCATAATGTTGAGATTGAGATGATTTTTGCTTTCAGAGGAATAGCTTTATAGAGCATGAAGTCTTTGATGTACGGCCCTAATTTAGGGTGCCCCATCAGCCAATGGTACAACCTGTCAGAACTTTTCAGGAACAGCCATGATGCCAGCAGCAGAAATGGTGTGGTGGGAAGAACGGGTACAAAAATCCCGATAATTCCGAGACCTAATGAAATTAATCCGAATAGAGCGACTAACTTTTTCATCCTGCAAAGATATGAAAAGCCATTGGAAAACTGCAGTTGTCCATGTGGTTTTTGTAAAGTAGTTGAAATAGAATTGTTTATTGGAAGGCGTTGTCCGTGGCGAATATCTCTGGTTGCGGATGGAATTCTCTAATATTGCAAGTACATAATAATATCTAGGAATATGAAAGATTTAATCGCTTGCTGTGGGCTGGACTGCGAGAATTGTGATGCTCGCAAGGCCACTTTGAACAATGATGACGCGCTTAGGAAAAAGACAGCTAAACTGTGGGCTGAGGCGAATAACGCCCCGATCAAGCCTGAGCACATCAATTGCATGGGATGCCGAACTGAGGGAGTGAAGTTTCTTTATTGCAGTGAACTCTGTCCGATCCGCAAATGTGTGCAGGAGAAAGGTTACGGAACCTGTGCCGACTGTGCGGAGATCGACATTTGCGAGGTGGTAGGGGAGGTCTTCAAGAATGCTCCTGGTGCGCGTGATAATCTGAGGAATTTTTGAATATGACTAAAAAGCATTACATTTGTGAATATGAGTGCGGTGGTATTCCCCTGCTCTATAAATTGAACGGTAGTGTATTTAACGAATTAGAGACGCAGACATCTACTAATGATCATGAGATACGGATTCCAATTAGTCACGACTTTGCTTCTGCTCCTCAGTCCGCTTGTGGCCGAGGGGCAGAAACTAGACAGGGGTATAGACCTGTCTTCCCAACCATGCTTCATTAGGAAGGGCACTTGGATGATTGGTGGGGGAGCCAGTTACATGCTGCACAACAACGACAATTCACGTTTGCTTGTCGTCAACGGCATCAACTCGACCGGCTACACACTTTCTGTCAGCCCGGCATTCTGCTACATGGTCAAGGACAACATGGGAGTCGGCATCAGAGCCGGCTACAAAAGGAATATGTTCAAGCTGGATTCCGCTCAGATGAATTTCGAGGACATCGATCTGTCGCTGTCCGACTACCACAAGATTAGCCATGCCTTTGAGATTCAGGGAATAGGACGCTACTATATTCCTGTAGGACAGCTCAAGAGACTTGGATTGTTCAATGAGTTGCAGTTGGCATATTCTTACGGTCAAGGAAAGGTTCTGGACGGTCATGGCAACAAGGTGAACGCTACCTATGAGACGTCTAATTCGCTTGGAATAAACGTTTGTCCTGGGTTTATGGCCTTTGTCACGAATAGACTTGCGATAGATGTCAGCGTGAACATGCTAGGACTGCATTTCGACTGGACGGACCAGAACCATAACCGTGTGGCCGATGGGGAGCGCAGTGTGACACTCATTAATTTCAAGGTCAACCTGCTCGCGGTGGGTTTCAGCCTTTATTATTATCTGTAGCCTATGAGACGGATTGCTTTGACATTCATGATGGCTCTTTTCAGCCTGTGGCTTGGGGCCGAGGATAAAGGTGAAGGCTCTTCTGACATCCAAAGGGGGCCGGACCGTGTTTTTATGCCTAAAAAGGATTTTTCCGCAGGAGTGCAGTTCTCCTATGTGGATCTGTTCAGCAAGGACAGTGAGTACCTTATGCTGCTTCAGCATCTTGATGCTAACGGCTCTTTGATGACTTTCGCCCCTTATTTGGATTACACCTACAAGGATAATCGCTCAGTTGGATTGAGGGCAAAATATTCCTCTGCCCAAGGAGGAATTTCCAATGCAGACTTTTCCATGCTGAGTGATGATCTCTCTTTCTCTTTGAGTGACATTGAGGCTGACTCGCGTTCGATTCAGGCTGAAATATTCCATCGGGCCTATGCACCACTGGACAAGAACAGCCGTTTTGGCGTGTTCACTGACATCTCATTGGGATATTCATACACAAGGACTTCGTTCTCCTACAATGAGGAAAGTCTGGATTCCTATTCGGCAGCTAATAGGGTCAAGATCGCTGTTCATCCGGGACTTATGGTTTTTGTGACGAACAGCATCAGTACTCATGTCTCGATAGGCATCGGGGGAGCGACCTACAACCACATTGACTATTACAAGAATGGAGAGATTGTGGGTACAAGGGATTTCTCGAAGGTCCGTTTCATGCTGGACATCCTTGACATCTCATTTGGACTTAGTTTTCACATTTAGGTTATGAAAAACAGATTCTACGCCATATTCATGGTGCTTCTTGCCACCGTGTCCTGCATTAAGAACGACATCCCTTACCCTGATGTGGCCGCTGAGATTGTAGGCCTTCAGGTTGAGGGGGCCAAGTCCGTCAGCATCGACAAAGATGCCTGTGAGGTTTTGATCACACTTGAGGAAGCAACGGACATCCGAGGTGTGAACATCACAGAGGTCTCTTTTAATGAGAAGGCTGTCACGGCTTCGGCTGAATTGACTGGCGTTCGGGATTTGTCCTCGCCTTTCAAAGTCACTCTGAGCCTTTATGAACGTAACTTTGACTGGACGATCAGGGCTGAACAACCGATAGAGCGTTATTTCACAGTTTCTGGTCAGTCAGGAGATTCCATGATAGACGTAGATAACAGACGGGTGACATTCAAGATTCCGTCCTCGATGGATTTGAAGAATTTGAACGTGGTTTCCATGAAACTTGGTCCGGAGGGCGTGGCGAAATATTCCCCGGATGCTGCTTCAATCCACGATTTTACGAATCCAGTGGTGGTGAAGGTGTCCTATCACAACGTTGTCGAGGAGTGGACAATCTCTGCTGAAACGGTCGAGACCTCAATTTCGATGATAGGCGTTGATGCTTGGACTAGGGTCGCTTGGCTCAATGCTTCCGGAATTGAAGGGCGTGACAATGGATTCCGTGTTAGGAAGAGCGGTGAGCCAGACTGGAGGAACGTGATGAATGTTACTTCCAATGGCGGCACGTTCAGTGCGATGGTAGAGGAACTTGAACCTTTGACTGAATATGAGTGTGTGGCCTTCAGTGGCGATGAGGTTTCTGAGGTGGAGAAGTTCACAACGGAGGCGGAGATGCAGCTACCGAACGCTGGGTTCGAGACATTCAGCAACGCTGAGTCCAAAAAATATTACTCGTTCTTCGATCCTGCTTCTTCGGATCCTACTCTCCAGACTAAGTGGTGGGGATGCGGCAACAAAGGCTCGACCACAGTCGGAGCTAGCTATGCCATCACAAAACCTGATGACACGGAGAAAGTTGAGGGAAAATATTCATTGAAGATGGAGTCGCAGTACGTGATCATCAAGTTTGCTGCTGGCAATGTTTTTTCTGGTGAATATGTAAAGACCATCGGCATGTCAGGAGGGGTAATCAATATGGGACGTCCGTTCTCCCTGCGTCCTCGTAAGCTGACTGTCTGGCTCAAGTACAAGAGCGGGAAGATCCAGCAGAAGACATTGGGAGGCTACCCTGACGATGATGTGGTCAAGGTCGGAGACAACGACAGAGGAACCGTCTGGGTGGCTCTCGGTGATTGGAGTCCAAAGGAATATGGTGGCTCGGCTGACAGCCCGGTGGAGGTTAATACCACTAAGAAAGAGACATTCTTCGACTCCAAAGGCCCAAATGTCATCGCCTACGGCAATTTTGTCACAGATCATGACATGGAGTGGACTAAGGTTGAGATTCCTCTTGAATATGTCTCCACATCCCGTCGCCCTACTCACATCATTGTCTCTTGCGCTGCCAGCATGCTTGGCGACTACTTCACCGGCAGCCCGGACTCAATCCTCTGGGTCGATGACATTAAACTGGAATATTAAAAAAAGAGGGTGATCAACTCACCCTCTTTTTGATTCGATTTACTTCTTTGTCAGAGTCGTACTTGTGCCTGAAACGTAGTCGTAATAGGCTCCGGAATATTCAGCCATTGCCGACCAATCTGAGAATGAGATTATTCCGTCTTTGTCGATGGTCGCCACAACAGGCGCTGACACATTTCCGGCTGCGGAGAAGTAGTAGTAGGTCAGCCAGACACTGATGTCGAAAGTCAAAGTTCGGGCATTCTCGTCCAAGGTTGCGGTCAGCTCTGTGCCATCGGTGAAGAATCCGGTCATTTTGATGGTCTTGTCACCTGTTTTTTCGATGGTGACATCGTTTGTGGCGGTAAATTCGACACCGTAGCCATAGACATCAGTGTAGTCGGTACCTTTCCCGTTCTGACTGTATGTTCCGACAATCTCATCGATAAGACTAGCACCACTGCCGCTCCATGAGAACTCAGCGTAGCCGTTTGTCTTGTAGCTGTAGAACCAAACACTGCCTCCCTCGGCCTTTGAACCAGCGAAGCTAGAGTAGAAATCACTTCCGTTTGTCGCTGTGTAAAGCTCTACCCAACCATTGTCTTCCTCGATTCCAGCGTTTACCCAGATGTTCGGAAGGTACGGTTCGTAGCTGTTGAGTATGTTGATGCTAGTGTCATCATTGACTGAGAATTCAAGGTCAAAGCCTTCTACATTGTACCAGTTTTTGAGAGTGTAAGTGCCGTTGTTCCATGCAATCATCGTCACGTCCCACTTGTTTCCGGCTCCGTCATCGAATGTTCCGTTGACTCTCCATGCTTCTTGTTTCTCAATCTCAAAAGTGACTGTAGCTACTTCTGAGTCACTGAATGCTTCATCATCACTGACAGCTTTGAGTGAGACAGTGTAAGTGCCAGTCGAAAGATTTCCAATCGTGATTTCAGTTCCTGTGATGTCCCATGATCTTTCTGTTCCTCCGTCAATTGAGATCGTCAAGACATAATGCGTGGCATTAGGCACTTCCTCCCAAGTCGCCAACGCACCACCGTTAACTTCAACAGACAGTTTTGGGGTAGCCAACTGTACGATTGCCGGAGTCGTGCCGGTCAGAGTGGCGATGCTGGATTTTTCGAACGATGAACCGAAACTTGAGTAGGCCCAGACGTTGAGAGTGTAAGTGGTGTTGTCCTTAAGGCCTGTGAAAGTCGCGGTTGTGCCTGTTGTCACATCACCATAAACAACGTTGTTCTCAGGATCCATCAGCTCGTAACCGTACTGAGTGGCGTCCTTGATGTTTTCCCAGTGGAAAGTCAGAGAACTGACAGTCGCCTTATAGACTTCCCCTGTCGGGGTCTGGAGAGGAATAGTGACCGGATCCTCGTCTTTGCAGGAGGTGAATATTCCGATGCACAGAAGCACGAGCGGTAAATAATACCTCATATTGATGTTGGATAATAGATGTTTCATGATTTTGTCTGTTATTCTGCTGCCGGTATGTCATTGCTGTTCCAGTACATATAGATGTACACGTAGCCGGTACTGTCTCCGTTGGTCAGATAGCCATAGGAACAAAGGAATCCCGTGGATGTCTCTGTGCTGCCGTTCATGTCGATGTAGGCGTAGTACGTAGAGGGCTCATCCTTGTAGAAGTTGATAGCGCTGAATCCGTCTGTAGCTCCTTCCGGTGTCCATGAGGCATAGTCTTGATTGGCTACATTATTCATCAGCCACCACCATGTACCACCGTCTGGGTCGTCCATGTAGTGATCAAGCGGGATGAATGTGCCTTTCCATGTGGATCTGTCCTCTGGAGAGAAGAGCACGAACTTCTCGGCTGTGTCATCGTAGCTCTTTATCGAGAAACCGAGGTTGACTCCAGAGCCGAGGAAGTTCTCGATGTAGAACTTGTTGTAACCTTCGAGATTGTAGATGTCAGAGTAGGTGTCTGGGAACCTCTGACCATCGTACATGAAGCGGGCGTTCTTCACAACCTTCACCCATCGGGCGATCACAACGTTTCCGGTGAACACATCCGAGCCATCCAGAATGGCATAATGATCGACATAGTCGTCTCCGAGCCTGACGGTGAAAGTGTAGTCCACCTTTTGCTCAAGACCGTTCATCTTGATGTCGAGATTGGCTTTAGACTCCCCAGCATTGAACTCCACTGTCGATGGAACTTCAAACACATCGTCTTTTGACACGACAATCACAGGCACTGAGGCTGCGTTGTCAGAGACTGTGCGGGACACGGTCAGTGAGAGGACGTTAGACGCTGAATAATCCTCTGGAGTCAGTGTGTAGTCCGATTGGTTTGAGGATGGGAAATATGCAGAGATGCAGTCTGGTGAGGTCTCTGGACCTTTTTCGTAACTGTCATTCTTGTCGCAGGATGCGGACAAGAGAATCGCAATTCCAGCCGCTGCTGCGTAAAGATATTCGTTGAATTTTTTCATGTTGATTTCTCCTCTTCGTTATTGTTGCACTGTGATGACTCCTGACGGATCCGGTGAGCTGACGACAGCTTGATTGCGGTCTTTTTCGCTTTCTGGAATCATGTAGTTCATCCAAGGGGCGACATAGCCTTTGTAAGAGTTCAGTCTGTACTCGGTCTCGTAGTTGGTGCCTTCGTAATTCCTTGTGACAGCCAAAGCTAAGCGCTTGTAGTCGAAGTAGTTGATGCCTTCTCCCCAAAACTCTATCTGGCGTTGGGTCATAAGCTCGCTGATGAATGAGTCAAGGTCAGCAGCTGAGCAAGTGTAGGAACCATCGGTGTAGCGGTAGGCATTCATGAACTCTTGAAGTTTTGCTGAAGCTGAAGCAACTCCTTCAGTGTGAGCTACAGCCTCGAAATAGTCGAAGTACATCTCCTCGATTCGCATCAGAGGCAGGCTGGCGATAAGACCTGTTTCCAAAACCGTTAGGGAACCACTGCCAGGGCGGAATTTCAGATTGGCGTAAGCCGGAATCTCACTCCATTTCGTCTCTGAGACAGATGTACGGTATTTGTCAGGAGCCGGGTTCTTGCCGGCATCATCCGGAGATACCCAACTATTTTTGCGCCAGTCACTGTCGGAAATCTTACTGTAAAGAGCTTCTCCGATGCAGCGGTAGGCGTTGTAGCTGATGTTTGTCATGCCCCAATCAGCTTCGGATGCCATGTAGCCAAGGAATGTGCTCCAGTAGATGTCATCAATCTGCTCCTTGCTTGTGACTGAGGTCCCCAGAATCCATGATGGTTGCGGACTGTTGAATCCGGTCTGAGGATCGCTCCATTGATCTTGGGTAAGAGGTGAGTAAGAAGCGTTTGCGATGACTTTGCTGGCATATTCAGCAGCCTTTGCATAACAATCGTTGGCGGAGGTGATCCCTATTTTGCCGTAGCCATCGGAATCATTGTCAGCTTCGATCTGTTTTGCCAAGGCTTGAGGATCCTTCTCGAATCGGGTTGCCATCTCTAGCCACAGACGAGTCTTCAAACCATAGATAACACTCTGATCCATGAATGCCTTGCTTGTCCTTGAATATCCGTTCAAGCATTCTTCCGCACGATTCAGATCGTTCATGATGAAACGGTACATGGTGTAGAACGGTGCGCAAGGATTGTTTGTCAGCTCATCTTTGGTTGTGTTCTCATCCACGATAGGAACAGTCACACCGTAACATCCCTTTTCATTGGCATCATTGTCAAGGGAGGCTACTCCAGTCGCACGGTATTCGAACAAGCGGCTCAGGTCAAGGTAGAGCATGGCTCTGTAGCCAAGTCCAACACCGAGATAATGCCTTACTCCCTCATTCTCTTTAGGATTCATCGATGAACTCAGCGAAATGACATTGTTCGCGTTCTTGATGAAGGAATAGTAATAGTAGTAAGGATAGTAGTAGGTGTAACGCAATGATGTCGCGTTTTCCGTGTAAATCCAATAGTTGTAACCGTTGTCGGCCATCGGGAAATCCTCTCCCATGATTTCGCGCATGTACATTTGACAAGGATATCCCCAGTCCGTCAGGTAATCACTTCCTCCGTAGGTGTTCCATGTCACAAGAAAAGCCGGCAGGCTGTTGGTCAAGTGCGCTAAAGACGATGCCCCTTGAATCTGATCCGGTGTAGCGGTGTCACTTGGGAAAGTCTCCTCGATACATCCGGTCGCACAGAATGTGGAGCAAAGAATGGCAGTCAAGATGTAAATGTATTTTTTCATATTCATTGTCACTTAAATTATCTAGAACTGAACAGTAAGGCCTCCAGTGAATGTGCGCATCGGTGAGTATGATGAAGTGGAGGAACTTCCCCAGAAACTTCCGCGCGGGTCGAATCCTTTTCGCTTACTCCAGTAATAAAGGTTATCTCCTGACACATAGATTCTTAGACTGCTGAGCCCCATCTTGGATACCCAGTTTTTAGGCAATGTGTAGCCTAGATTGATGGTTTGAAGGGTAAGAGTGCTGGCATCGGTAAGGAACCTGTCAGACAGGTAGGAAACACTGGTGTCAACAGACTTGACCGCATACTGGAAACGAGGAATGGAAGAATCAGTGTTGGTTTCTGACCAAGCGTTAAGCAGATCTTTGTGGAACGCGAATCCTGTGTTACCGTTCGATGGGTTGTTCATCAGGGACATGTAACCGTTGTCGATGGCTTTCCCACCTTTGCTGTAGTTGAAGTTGACGGAGAGATCGAATCCCTTAAAGTTGAGAGTCGTGCTGAATCCTCCGTAAAGATCCGGATCTGCGTTTCCGCAATTGTAGTAGGTGGCGTCTGAGTTGCTTGTGGTTGTGGTGGTCTCACCTGTGCTCTCATTGAACTGGTACCACAGTGACTCTCCTGTCTCGGAAACCCCAGCGAATCTCTTCATGCGGAATGTGTGGATGGAAAGGCCTTCACCGTAGAAATAGTTGCCATTGACATAGCCCGGATGACCGTCAAGGATGTTCTTCTTGTTGTCTTCCTGGAGCATCAGAACCTTGTTCTTGAAATGGGTGGCGTTCAGATTAATCATCCAGTTGAAATCCTTGGTTCTGATGACATTGAAATGGAGGTCCAACTCAACACCTTTGTTCATCATGTCTCCGACATTGTCGTAGGAACCACCGTAACCACCTGACATCGGTACATAGACAAAGCAGAGCATGTCAGTGGTCTTGCGATGGAAATATTCAACGCTACCCGTAAGACGGCTTTTGAATATCTCGAATTCCAAACCAGTGTTGAAGTTGCTGTTGGTTTCCCATGTGATGTTCGGATTGCCGACTCCGCTTTGGACAAGAGCAATCTGGCCGTTGACGTTGTCAATTGAGAATGTGTCTGTGTACCTGTAGTCTCCGATGTCATCGTTGCCTTGTTGACCCCATGAGGCCTTGAGCTTGAGCATGTCAATCCAGCCTACATCGAACCAGTTCTCTTTGTTGATGGTCCATGCTCCACCTACCGAGTAGAAATTGCCCCAGCGATGATCCGGATGGAATCTGGATGACGCATCGCGTCGGTATGAGGCCGAGAGGAAGTACTTTTCATCGAAATTGTACATCGCACGGCTGAACCAACCTTCTGTGTTATAACGACTTGTCGAACTTCCATTCTTAATGACTTTGACTGCTCCGTTGAGTTCGTCTGTTCCGAAGTAAGAGAACATGTTCTCTCTGTCACCCCAAACGTAGTTGTAGTTGTACTTGTAGTTCTCATGTCCGGCCATCACGGAAATGTTGTGCTGGCCTAACTGTTTGGTGTAGTTGATGATCTGCTGGAAGTTCAGAGTGAATGTCTGATACGCTGTCTTTGAGATGTAGCCTCCAGGGTAGGTTGAAGCCGTGTTCCCATAGAATGGTTGAACTTTTGAAGTGTTGTTCCACTCGTTGTCGGTCACTGTTCCGTTTAAGGTAATCTTGAGCCCGTCAATCGGAGTGAAGTCGGCATAACTGTTAAGAGTGGTAATGTTCGCGATAGTGGCGTTCTTGTTCAACTCATTGGCTTGGAGCGGGTTTCTGGCCGGAAGCAGATTCGCTGGGCGTTTTGCCCCACCGTTCTCTCCTGAACCATAGTCGTAAAGTTTTCCGTTCTCATCGGTCATGATGTCTCCGTTGTCATCCCGGATGTAAACCGGATAGATAGGAGCCAGTCCGGACACCATTGAGAAGAGGTTGTCTCCGTCATTGACATCATTCTGGTTAGTGTGGGTGTAGCTCAGGCTCGCTCCGACTTTGAGCCACTCTTTTGCCTGGTAGTCTGTCTTGAATCTGGCAGTGTAACGCTCGAAATCGGAGTTATAGGCTATGCCTTTATTGTTCAGGTAGCCGAGCGAACCGTAGAAGTTCATCTTGTTGCTTCCTCCGGTCAAACTGAGATTGTACTCCTGACGCAGGCTTTCCCTGAAGGCTTCGTCAATCCAATCATCAGGAATCAATGTGTAAAATTTGCCATTGTTATAGACTCGGTTTCCGAGTGTGGCGTGAGGGTTGATTCTGCCGTTCGTTCCGACAAGATATTCACCTTCAGGCACAGAATAGACAATGTAGCCCAATCCGCCCTGAGAGGCAGGTTTGCCAAGGGTGCTGTTGGCTGTGACATGTGCATCGTAAGCTGACAGACCGTTGTCGCGGACGTTGTAGTTGTACAGTGCCTTATAGTACATCTCATAGTACTGGCCAGGGTCGGTGATTATGTCATATTCCTGAGTCGCACGGCTGTTCACGCCCCATTTGGCATCAAGTGTGACCACTGCGTCCTCGGATTGCCTTTCTTCGTGGTGATCATGATCACTCCGTTGGCACCTCTGGCTCCATAGAGGGCGTTGGAGGCCGCGTCCTTGAGGACTGTGATGCTTTCCACATCGTTAGGGTTGAGATTGTTCCATCCTCCATCGTAAGGAGCCCCATCGACAATGATCAAAGGAGAGGTGCCAGCATTGATGGAACCGAATCCTCGAATAGCAATGGATGGTGTGGCTGTAGGAGATCCGGAATTTCCTACCATCTGAAGTCCGGCCACCTCTCCCTGAAGTCCGCTGAACACATTGGTGAGCTGTTTCTTTTCAAGGACATCACTCTTAACTACTGAGGCTGAACCAGTGAACGAAGATTTTGTCTGCTGTCCGAAAGCTACCACAAGGACCTCGTCAAGAAGTTTCTGATCAGTGTGGAGCGTTATTCTCATAACCGGTTTCGGATCTACTTCAACTCCAAGATAGCCAAGACATGAGACGCTAAGTTTGTCAGTTGTCTTGACCCCGGACAAGGTGAAACTACCGTCAGGTTCCGCCATGCGTCCCTTGGTGGTCCCTTTGATGATCACCGAAGCACCGGCAACGGGTTCTCCGTTCTCGTCGATGACGGTTCCTTTGATGTCTATGGTCTGGGCTGTCACCAAAGAGAATGAGCCCAGAAGCATAAACAAGAACACAAAGATTTTTAATTTCATACGTTATTGTTTAATATGTGATTAATTATCAGATGTAAGCATTCCAACGGACGGTAGGACGAATCCGACCTTGTCCTTGTCAGACCATAGCCAAACCGTTCGGTTGTTGTTTTTAAACAAGCATAACTCGCTGAAACTAAAGCCTTGCAGGCCCATGTTCCCAGAGACCGTCCCACTCACCCCACCGGAAGCTGAAGGCATGGCGCTAAGCTTTATCGTTAGGTTGTACGTCCCTTCGTGGTCGATTATGCGTAATGTATGGTCTTTCGGATTGCAGTAGTACTGGTGGATGTTCTTGATGAAGTGGAATGTCCTTTGGCCGTTCTGGTATATTCCTAAATTCTCAGAGTTTGAGAAATTTTCCTTTGCGGGGTCTTCTTCCTTGTTACTTTTGCATCCTGAAATGAAGAGGAGTAGCGGAATCATTAGGAGTAGTCGGAGGACGCTTTTCATAATTACGGAATATTCAATTGTTTACTATAGAACGATGTCGATAAATCTTGCAAAATACTCTTTTGAGCCATTAGTTTTGGTCAGCACTGCCTGTACGTAGTGCTCCCCTTTGCCCAATTTGACGTAACCGTCTGTTTTGGCTCCGTCAACCGACCATTGTATGTCGCTCACGTCACCACAGTCAATCAATGCCATCAGAAAAGTGTCTTCTGAAGTTGGCTTAGCCTTGGATAGCATAATCCTTGGGAAACCGGAACCAGATTTCTCTGTTTTGAGTGTCAGGGTGAGAGTCGTGTTCTTGTTGCCCGTGATTGTGATAAGGTAGTTCTGGTCATCTTTGAGGGATGGGATGTGAACCTCACTAGATGTCAGATTGCTGATTGAGTTACTCTCACTCTGACCCCCTTCTGCTTTCCATCCGACACTCCAAGAAGTGGAGAGGTCGTCTTTCCAACTAAGAATGATGTCATGTTGGAAGCAATTGGACTTGATGTCAGAAATGTTGCCATTGCGCTCTGTAACAGATAGTTTAACTGAGCCTTGAGACTCGTCAAGCCTGATTGACGGAATCTCTGCCATCGTTTTTTTACCGTCCGCTGACTGGAATTTGGAATCCTTGTCGCTGGAGATTGAGGAGACAGATTTCTCGCCAGGGAAGAAGCAGAGGGATAACCGTCTTGGGAACATGTAGTTTCTGTAATTCGGGTCGGAGTAAAAGACCTGGTAGTGCTCTTTCCCAGCGATGTTGTTCACGGTGTTCCCTATCCAGTTGTTCAAATCATTTTTGACATGATAGACGAGAAGTCCCCAATCAGGGCCTTCATTGTAGAAATCAAGATATTCCTTTTTATCCCACACATTTTTTCCGGCTCCCCTGCATTCAAGCAAGAAGTAATCACCGGGGGTCTCGGTCATGATTTGGTAGCCTTTGCCTTCCGTGATGGCTGGTAGGGAATATTCCCCCGATTCTTCAAGTACTTCAGGTTTCGCCCAACCAAGCATCCATCTTTCGAGGATACTAAGTGCCGGAGGGGTTCGGCTGAGATTGTTGTAGGAGCCTATGGCCATCAGAGAGAAGAACTTGGGTGTGTCTCCATCGCTGCCGTCTTGAGTGTTTGTGTCGTAGAGATCGGGTAGTCCGATTATGTGGCCAAACTCATGACAGAACGAGCCAATGGCAGCGAGGATGTTGTTGCCGTAGGCACCGGACTCAATTTCTGAACTGCATGCGTAACCTGGAACTGTCACCCCATCCAGCTTTAGACCGTTCATGGTGCTGCGGTGTGGCCAAATTCCGTTTGGATCTCCTTGACTTTCAGCACCACCGGAATAATAGACGAATATGTCCCTAGCGGTCCCATTCTCTGCGAATTGGCTGAAATCTACATCGGAATCGGCCAAGTGGGCGACTTCTGAGACCATCTCCTGAGGTCTGTCCTTGTACCAAGCTCTGTTCTTTGAGAGTTTGTACGGCCCGACTACTGTGAATGAAGGATTGAATTGTCCGTTGGAGTTCTCGAAATAGTACTGCCAGACACTTCCGGTCGCTCCGTTTTTGGTGTAGTTCCTCGAATTTAGAAGATCGTTGAAAACTTCAGCCGACCCTTCTGTAAACGGACAATCAGGGTACTCGGCAAGGAGTACTAGAATATTCTTTTCACCTAACGGCTTCCATGAAGTGCCTCCAAGGCTTGGCGGAACACCGTTGGGATCCGTGTCGGAACGAGTTGCCAGTGATGGGATTGATTTTGGCACGTTTTCATTTTTAGGTTTGAGCCCCTTTCGGAGTGAGGTCCCCAAAATTCTACGTTCCGTTCCCGTTAATTCTCGCACCAGTTTGGCCTTGACACTTGTCGGAACAAACCGTCCATTCTCATCCAGTTTCGCGAAAACCCAGTCTCCGCTGGAATCCGCTGTCAGTGAATAGCCTTCCTCTGTGGTGACAAAGTGATGGAACTCGTCCCCATGCACTCGAACCAAGACGACAGAACCATCGCTTTGTTTTACGGAGATGACACCTGGACGTGCTGGGCCTGCACTCATGTGGCTAGACACAGCAAATAGGCATGCTGATAGCAGACTTACCGCCTGAAGGAGAACCTTTCTTTTGGACATAATTTCGCTAATTGAAATTCTCCGCAATTTCAATATATTCTTGATAAAAAGCAAGAGAATCTTTGGATATATATACATATATTGAATATTTCTCTTTGTTCATAATGCCTTTGCTTTGTTTGAAGAATGATTGTGATTTTAGGAACCAATAGAGATGGCATGATGAAGCCAGGAATGTAGTTGTCCATGTTGTCCTTGTTTTATTGATTGTAAATCAAGTGATTATGGTTTATTTCTGTCCATATCCTAACGCTAAAACAAATGGAATGTCATAGTAACTTTGCACCGTGAAAAAGTGAAACGAAAATGACAAAATTTAAATTACTCGCTATTGCCATTGTGGCAACCCTTTGCGGAATTAACATGGATGCGGCTAGGCAGAACACTTCTGAGATCAGAGGTTCAGTATGTGACAAAAACACCGGTGAGCCGCTTGGCTGGGCGACTGTAGCCCTGATGAAGGCTGACAGCACTTTGGTCTCAGGTACTACTTGTGATGATAAAGGAATATATTCCCTTCAGGCCGCCCCTGGCGAGTACATCCTTAAGGCTTCCCTTATCGGCTATTCAGATTTCAGCAAGACCGTGACTATTGTTCCTGGTCATAATGAAATGGACCCTTTGAATATGTCTGAGGACACTCAGATGTTGTCAGGTGCAACGGTTACCGAGCGTGTCAAACTTGTCGAGATGAAGATCGACAAACTGGTGATGAATGTCTCCCAAAGTGCGTTCGCTCAGGGCAGCAACGCTCTTGAACTCATCAAGAAGGCTCCGGGTGTTATGATTGACAAGGACGGCAAGGTGACGCTGAACGGCAAGGCTGTCCAGATTTGGATCGATGGCCGTCCGTCCTATCTTGACGGAAAGGGGCTTGAGGCTCTGCTCAGATCGACATCCGGCTCGTCCATCGAGAAGTTTGAGCTAATGGAGCACCCTTCAGCTAAATATGACGCAGAGGGTCAGGGTGGAATCATCAACATCAAGACAAAGCGCAATCTCATGTCGGGCCTTAACGGAGAGATCAGCACTGATGACGGAGGAATGTACTTCGGAAGCACGGATCGTTTCCTCATGCGCGAGAGCCTCAACGGCAACATCAGCTACAGGACGGCCAAGACCAACACGTTTGTTTCTGTGTATCAAGGAATTTATGACATGGATATAGATCTTGACATAGACAACAAGCTGACGCAGAACGGGATCCCGTTTGAAATCCGTGCCAAGTCGCTTCAACGAGACCGTTTCAGCAACTGGCAGGTGCGTTTCGGCAACGACTGGTTCATCGACAAGAAGAACACATTGGGATTTATCGTGAACTTGCCGGGCTCCCGTAATGTCCAGAAGTCCGACAGAGACAACAATGTCACCACCCAGACCCTTGGGGACAAGGAGATTGAACGTGCCGAGTCCGCGACTTGGAACGAGGACAAGAGCCGTCAGACCAACGGAAACCTCAACTTTACCCACATCTTTGACGAGGCGACCAATTCTGAGTTGACATTGAATATGGACTATTACCACAACGCCAACACGACAGCGAACGACCAGAAGACATTTACCCGTACACTGGCCGCATCGGAATGGGTTCCTTCCACAAGGCTTGTGGATTCCGACAACAAGGTGAACATCTGGTCAGCGAAGGCTGACTATGAGGCTACCGTGTTCAATTTCGCCAGGTTGGAGGCTGGAGCGAAGTGGGCGTTGTCCAAAACGGCCAACACGACCTCAAGAACGGAGACCGGCCCGTCGGCCGTCAACACCGGCACAAGATTCAAATATCGCGAGAATATCGGAGCGGCCTACTTCTCTCTCGCTGCTCAGTTCGGTCCTAAATGGTCTGCCAAGGCTGGATTGAGGGGTGAATACACCAACTCTCTCGGAGATTGGAACACAGCCGGAGACCGAAGCAAGCGCAGTTACTTCGACTTATTCCCAACTGCTTTTGTCGGATTCAATCCGTCCGCTGCACTTCGCTTTTCAGTGTCCTACACCAGAAGGATCCAGCGTCCAAGCTACAACACTCTCAATCCAGTTGAGTACTTTGTCGATGCGCACACCTACACGGTCGGAGATCCGGACCTGCGTCCGTCATATTCAGACGAGGCTTCCTTCATGGCTGGTTTCGGCCAGCACTTCTCGGTGTCCACATCCTTCAGCCATTCAAGCGGATTGTTCTCCCAGCTTCCTGCTCTCAAAGAGAATGGAGATCAGTTGTTGACATGGGCTAATTTCGGCAGACAGAACATGTTCGCTCTTACGGTCAACATGACGGAACTACCTCTCGCCAAGTGGCTTGTCTGGACGCTAAGCTGTACGGGACTTTATTCGGATGCCCACAACTCCGGCCTGTCAGAGAACGAGACATTCACGCTGTCCTGCTATTCATGTTTCACATTCAACCTTCCGAAGGACTGGAAGGTGCAGTTGGACGGCTACTACCGCTCACCGATGGCGTACGGCTACTTCAAACTGCATGACCTCTATTCTATGAATATAGGCGTGAAGAAGACAATGCTTGATGGCCGCCTTACCCTTTCCGTCAATCTGGATGATGTCCTGCGAAGCCTGAACACGAATTTGGATTGCCTTGGATTCGGCTCGGACACTGTCCTTGGAAATGTGGATAGTTCTTTCATTGGTCAAAAGTATTATTCCCAAATGCTTCATGTAGGCCTGAGCTGGAGGTTTGGAAAAGCGCAGCAGACACGTTCCCGCAAGGTTGGAAGCATTGATGAAGCATCACGAATAGGAAGCGGCAGCGGACTGGGCGGAAAGTAGAAAGTAGAAGACTTCACGGGATTCACGATATTCTGAAATATTCCCGGATTTTTTCTAACTTTGCGTTCGGGCAAAAGGCCGATTGGACCAACCGGCTAACTACCAGCTGCCTGTGATGATTATGTTGAGAAAGTATCCTGCGATTATATTCCTTGTCTGTGCTTTGATGGCATTTTCGTGTGGCCGTGGAGCAAGACTTCCTGAAGATTTAAGTCGGGCCGAGAGTCTTTTGGACTCCCGGCCTGACAGCGCTTTGACCATACTGGATTCGTTGTCATATTCAGAATCATCCAGCCGTTATCTTTATGCGTCATATTGCCTTTTAAGGACTTGCGCTGAGTACAATGCGTACAAACCTGGAATTGATGAGAATCTGATGAATGTCGGGGTCGATTATTTCCTGAAGTACGGTACTCATGACCGCAAGGCTTTGGCTTACTACCTTCGCGCTGTGGTCAGACAGGACAACAAGTCCGGGAGTGAGGCGGAGTGGGCCAGCGACCTGCTTCTTGCCACCAAGGAGATTAAAGGTTCGGATAACCACATGCTTGCGGCTTTGATCAATTTGCGTTACGCTGTCGTGCTTAACGACCGGAAGTGGTACGACGCCTCCTTGCCTTATATGGAGAAAGGGTTGGAGGAGGCGGAGAAGGCAGGCTCGCTTCCGTTGCAGGTGACTGCTCTGATCAATTTGTCGCACCGGTCGCTGTTCCTTGGGGATGAGAACAAGGACTATTCGGAAGCCATTGAATATGCTGTCCGTGCGGTCGAGTTATCCAAAGGTCAGGATAATGATTATGCCAGGGCATTGTACAATCTTGGCGCGTGCTACAGTCGTGACGGTCAGTTTGATAAGTCTCTAGAATGTGCTTCCAACGCTGTCCGCGCTCAAGAAAAGCTGTTTAGGGAAGGCAAACGTAAATCCAGAGTGCGATATGCCGTGCTTGCTGACGCTTTCCGTAAGATGAACATGCCGGATTCGGCTCTTTTCTATGCCGCCAAAGAGATGGAGGCTCCGGATCTGATAGCGAAGCTTTCCGGCTCTCAGCTCAGCTACATCGTGTATCGTGATCTGCTGGATGACAAAGAGAATGCTGTCAAGTATCTGACCATTCACAATGAGATCAAAAGCCAACTGGAAGCGTCTCAGCAAAACGATCAGATCATCGAGGATCGTGTCGAGGCTGAGAAAGCTGACATCCGTTCGTCCAGAAGTCGGGTAATTGGTTCTGCCGTGGCTGCGGTTCTGTCTTTGATTGTAGCGTTGTACGTGATTGTTCGTCTGTTCAGGAGGCGTCTGAGAAAGCGGGACGAGGCCATCGATCGGAAGAATAGCGAGATAGGGAAGAGCAGGACTTTGCTTCACGAGAGCGAGTCGGAACGCAGCGAACTTCGATCTGTCCTGATGTTCAAGGACAAGCTGGTGATGTCGCTTCAGCAGAATCCACGTTATCTGTCTGATGCTGAATGGGGAAGGCTTGAGAAGATTCTGGACGATGTCTGCAACCGTTTTACGGAGAGGCTTCGCTCCTCGTTCCCTGGTCTTACCGGTGCTGAGCTTCGCATAGCGGTTCTTCTTCGTTTCGGCTTCACCGGCAAGCAGATGGCCTCGATGATGGGAATATCCCCGACCTCAGTCACAAAAGGCAAGCAGCGTCTTAAGGCCCGTGTCGCCTCCGCCCTCCCCGAAGGCTCCACCATCGATGAGTTCATCGCCACGTTCTAGTTTAGGAATCAATCGAAAGGACGAATGACGGAAGTCTGGTTTCAGATTTCTGATTTTTACGGAACTCCTTCACGGTCAAAAGCCCCTGAGATAGCCGAGACATGGCTCTGCCTGAAATAGTCCTTGCTCCAAGTGCAAGTTTTTCATTCGAAGACCAAACGCAAGTGGTTATAGGTTACATCGCGCTGAAAGCGTTTCGTAAGGACCTTTCTGAACGAAGATAACGGAATATTCATTACCATTTTAATAGTAATTTCATTATATTTGGAAAATGAAGACCACTGATAATGAGTACTTTTCACAATATAGATGAACTGGCCCGGTGTCTTGACAGAGAGAAGAGACTGCTGAATGAATTATTCGCCAAGCGTAACACCCTATCTTTCAGATACGATTATGCCTTGGAGTTAACTGACTACAAGGCTGAACGAATAAAATATCTGATAGAGAATGAGGTTATCCGTGAAAGCGGTGACTTTCTGGAGATGGAGGACATCTATGTACAATTCTTCGAAGAGGTCCTTCAAATCAACGAGGAAATCAATGTCGCAAGTGTACAGGATTACATCACGCATCTTAAGGAGAACATCGAATACTGGATGAGTTCCGGAAGCGAGAAGGATAAGTATAAATATTCCAATGAAGTCAGAAGGGCGCTGAAGCGAATTGCTTTGGCGACAGAGAAGAACGTCATCGATGTAAAAAGGAATATTGACAGAACGTATAAGAGCGAACCTGACTACAAAATCAAAAAGAAGAAACTTGAGAATCTGGATTCCAAACGTAAAGGAATATCCTCGTTGATTGACAGTGCGGAGCGGGTTATTGACGAAGAAAACACTTTCTTTACGGTTGCGATGGACAATCAGATGAGAAGCGTTGTCAATGATGTGCGTCTCCAGATGAAAGACTCTTATCATAACTTGATTGAGATTGAGCGACAGATCATCACTTACCTTAATCTGATAGAATATCAGAATATGCTTCTGGAGAAAGCCCGTCGCCTCAGATACCTTAAGGATCAACTCATTCTCGAAGACGCGACAAACATTCGGCAGATAGCATCCGAAATGAATCCTGTGACATTCGAGCCGGAGACGAGGACGTTGAACCGTAGACTCTCTCTGGAAAGGATGCAGAACGACGACAGCGTTCAAGAGGCTATATTGAAAGTTGTGAAAGAGAGCGGGAGCAGACATTCCTCTCAAGGAAGAATGGCCGGAGACATTCCGGAATCATACCTGACAAATGAGCGCAGAATCAATGATTCCTTTAATCTTAAAGGTATATTCAATGCCTTCACCGCCACTGGGCACAATTTGTTCAAGTTCATTTGGAATTATGAATATCATACACCGGTTTCCAACAACACGAGAATAATGATATTCTGCCAGATTGCTTCCATATTCTCCGACAGCCTCAGTTTCACCAATGAATATGAAAGATCCGGGGATATTGAATATCCGGTCGTTAATGCAAGATAACAGTTAATATGAGATATACCACAGAAATATTCGAGACCCTCTCAAAGGGCAAATTCATTTCAGCCAACAGTCTGGACAAGGCCCAGCAACATTGGTTCGATGACATTGAGGATAATTTCCAGGAATACTATGACTTCTTCATCCAGATTGGATATTCTCTTGAAATGGGAAACGGATATTGTTTTTTCACCAGACCTATTTCCAAGGTGGATCTTGAGACCAAGATAAAGTCATTGATGAAATGGATTGACAACCTTTCATTTCTTAAGTCGTTCAATTCCCTGTTTGGTTCGGGGTTCACATTCACGAAAGCCGACATCCTCGTCCAGTTTTCGTGTAATGTGGAATTGAAAAACCTGATTTCCAAAATGTTTTCAGGAAAGAGCAGCAATGAGGACAAGATTGAAGCTCTTATCAACGACCTTATGCGCGAAGGGTTCATTGAAACCGAGAATGAGATTGAGGGGCGATACAAAGTGCTGAACTCGTTCGGTTATATTGAAGAAATAGTACAAAAGATTGACATAGCGGAGGAGACTGACAATGAGGAATCTAAGTAAAATCATATTCATAAATAGCGCTAACATTCCGTATTCCGAGACAAGGCTTGACGGCAACGTGCATTTCATAGGGACCCAGGGTGTAGGGAAAAGTACAATCCTGCGTGCTATATTATTCTTTTACAACGCCTCACCTATCCATCTGGGGATTCCGAAGGAGAAAAAGAATTTCGACGCTTTCTATTTTCCGTTTTCCAACTCGTACATAATCTATGAAGTGGAACGGGAAAACGGATCTTATAGCATAATAGTCTATAAATCAATGGGACGTATCTGCTACAGGTTCGTTGACGCCCCATACGATAGAGCTTGGTTCATCGGCCTTGGCAACAAAGTTTATGAAGACTGGACAGAAGTCAGGCATCGGATCAGCGAGTCAAGCGGCACCCAACCGTCAAGAAAAGTTGTTACCTTCGAACTTTTCCGCGACATTATCTATGGCAACAACAGACGGCCGGAGATGGTTGACTTCCGGAAATATGCTATTGTCGAAAGTCCCAAATATCAGAATATTCCACGAACCATCCAGAATGTGTTTCTTAACACCAAACTGGATGCCGATTTCATAAAGGACACAATCATCAAGTCAATGACGGACGATGACTTAAGCATTGACCTTGATTATTTCAGAAATCAGATCCGAGAGTTCGAAAATGAGTACAATGACATTTACCTTTGGCTCAAGAAGGAGGCTAATGGCACAAACAGAAAGACAATTCAGGCAGAAGATGTCCTGAGGAAATATAACGCTATCCTATATTCACGTAAGCATATCCGCGAACTTCGTGAAGAATTGAATTATGCGCTCCGGCAATGCCTTGAAAGCAAGCCTGAAACCGAAAGGCTCATTGGAGACACCTTATCGGAACTGGAACGAGCCGAGCGACTCATTTCCGAAGAGACCCGAAAATATAACAAAGAGTTGGACGCTTTGAAAAAGTCCATTAATATTCTTGGCGACAAGATCAATGAGAGCAGGAAAAGGAAACGGAAATACGATGATATGCGGATATCCGAAATCATCAGGCGTGTCAAGCAGGAAGAATCTTTGACCTCAGAGAAAGCCAACACTGAAGCCATTCTTAGGGAACTTACATCAGGGAGCAGGGATATTTCGCTGAAATATAAACGTATAGAGGATTCTCTTCGGTCCGCTGCAGCGGAAAATAGAAACATACTAAAT